>ERZ1106983.579-NODE-579-length-42849-cov-28.344721_pt1 | contig 42849 bp, 34 predicted proteins | sample MGYA00403693_ERZ1106983 | MGnify/ENA primary metagenome ERZ1106983 (study PRJEB35170, sample SAMEA104062420) | human gut metagenome | biome: human gut; feature: human-associated habitat; material: faeces | place: Denmark | collected 2012-07-13 ...
AATGCCGGAGAGCGTCTTTTTTAAGCTAAGGCTCCTTTTTCCAGCCACTTGCCGCGGGCAAGGCGGAAGAGGAAGAACAGGCCGCGGATGCAGAGTTCACAGCACATGGAACCCCACACGCCCGCCAGCCCGAACCGGGGCGCAAAGAAGGAGGCCAGCGTCAGCCGGATGCCCCACATGCTGACGAGGTTCAGCACGAAGCAGGCGGTGCTGTCGCCCGCGCCCTGCATGGCACCGCTGGCCACGATGCTGGCCCCGAACATCGGTTCGGCGAAGGCTTCGATGCGCAGCACCCGCGCACCCAGTGCGATGACGGCGGCGTCGGCGGTGAAGATGCCCATCAGCGCCGGGGCAAACACCCACAGCCCCATGCCGGACAGCGCCATGATGCCGATGCCGATGCCGGTGCAGAGCCAGGCGAACCGCCTGGCCATGTCCTTCCGGTTGGCACCCACAGCCTGCCCGATGAGGGCGATGGCGGCGTCCTGGATGCCGTAACCGGCCATGTAGCACAGCCCCTCGGCACTGACGCCGAGGCTGTTGGCGGCGATGGCCACCGTGCCCAGCCCCGACACGATGCGCACCAGCACCACCTGCGCCGAGGAGAGGGCTGCGCGCTCTGCGGCCAGCGGGGCACCCACCCGCCAGAGGTTGAGCAGGCAGGCGCGGGTGATCTTCCAGGAGCCGGGCTTCCGGATGCAGAGGGGGCCGTCCCGCAGCAGCAGGATAGCCAGCGCCAGCAGCCCGCCGATCACGTTGGAAAGGGCGGTGCCCAGCGCCGCACCCGGAACGCCCAGTCCGGCACCCCAGACGGTGACGAGGGTGCCGAAGAGGGGCAGCGTCCGGGTGGGGTTGATGAGGAAAAAGTTGAACACGACGTCCAGCCCGCAGACGAGGACGCTGATGAGGCCGGGCGTCAGGGCGTCGCCGGTAGCGCGGAGCATGGCGGCGTACATGCCCATGGCCATGGTGAAGGGGAGGGCGGCCGACCAGATGGCAAAGTAGGCGGAAGCGTTGGCCTGCAGTGAGAGGTCAGCGCCCAGCCAGCCGGGCAGAAAGCGGCTGATGCCGATGCCGAACCCTGCCGCCGCCAGACCCAGGATGAGGTTGAAGAGCATGGCCTGCCGCAGCACACCGCGTGCGTCGGCCTGGCGGTCGGCGCCGAGATACTGCGCGATCTGGATGGAAAAGGCAGTGTACAGCCCCACCAGGATGCCGTGGAGCAGCCAGGTGCTGGAACTGACGATGCCGATGGCGGCCGTGGCTTCGGCCCCGATGTGGCCCACCATGGCGGCGTCGATGTATTCCATGGCGGTGACGACCATCTGCTGCAAAATGGAAGGGACGCTCAGCGCCAGCACGACCTGCGCTGTTTCCCGCAAGGGGATGTCCTCCCCCCGGCGCATCCGGGAGGAGAGCTGTTCGAGTGAAAGTGTCATGGCTTCTCCTGTTCGCATAAAAAATGCCCCGCACAGGGGGACAGAATATACCTATTATATAAGGAAGAATGAAAAATGTCAAACCGGCGTGTTTTGTGCGCAGGAGATTGATTTTTTCAGCCGGGCGTGATACACTTTCCTTACCTATGAGTGAAACAACAGGAGCGGCGCTGTGTGCGGCTCCGGGAAAGAGGAAAATCGTATGCTCCAACTGTTATCGGGCAGTCAGCGCACCGTGGACGCGCTGGGATTTTTGCTGGCTTTTGCGCTGACGGCGCTGATGGATTCGGTCTTCCGGGAGAAGCTCCCCCACGACCATGGCCGCGCATTTGCGGTGAACGGCGAGCTTTCCAAAGGCAAGGCCCGCGGCTCCGGCCTCATCTTTGTGCTCTGCATCGCGCTGGTCACGCTGGCGGTGGTTCCGCTGCGCACCGAGTATATCATCTATACCGTGCTGCTCATCGCCTCCATGCTCTCCGGCTATTTTGACGATGCCTCCGAGGTGGCCTGGAATGAATACAAAAAAGGCCTCATCGACCTCGTCATCGCCATTGTGGCGGGTGTGACCTACCTGAACTTCAACAGCACCACCGTGAACTTTTTGCAGTGGAGCTTTGCCATCCCGTATCCGCTCTACCTTGTGCTCATCGTCGTCCTCATCTGGGCCAGCATTAATGTCGTCAACTGCACCGACGGTGTGGATGGCCTGTCGGCCAGCCTGGCGGTGGTCAGCATCGGCACCTTCCTGCTGGCTTACGGCGAGGAACTGGGGGACTACAGCACCGCCGCCATCGTCTTCATCGGCGCACTGCTGGCCTACCTGTGGATGAATGCCAAACCCTCCACCCTGCTGATGGGTGACGCGGGCAGCCGCGCCATGGGCTTCTTCCTTGCGGTGCTGGCGCTCAAGAGCAGCCACCCGTTCTCCTTCCTGCTGGCGGCGCTGGTCTTCATTGTGGACGGCAGCCTGGGCATCCTGAAGATCAGCTTCAAGCGGTTTTTACACATCAGCATCCTCAAACACACCCTGACCCCGCTGCATGACCATGTGCGCAAGCGGATGAGCTGGAGCGATGAGCAGGTGGTGGCCCGCTGGCTCATCCTGCAGGCGGTGGCTTCGGCCTGGCTTCTGCTGCTGACCCGATAATCGACAAAAATAAAGGTCTGACTTTGTGCAACTTTACAAAACACGGAAATCTGTGCGGAAAAAGTTGCTGCAATTTTCAGATTGAAAGCGAACGAAAAAACGCTATACTTTAAGCATCGAAAGCAAAGGCGCTTGGTGAACACTCACCGAGCGCCTTTTTTTCGTACCCTGCAAAGGCAAATATGCTGTGTTGATAGGCACTCTTTTTGAAAATTGCGATAGTGCAAATCATCACAAGATTTGAACCAGCCTGAGCAGTCAGAAGGCGAAACCGCTTGAAAAGCACATTGGATCGCGTTCGGAAGAGCATCCGGCGTTCGTGTCTTGAATTTACGCAGGAAAAGCACCTCTCCACTGCATGAAATCATTGAGATACCGCTGCTTTATCCTCTGGCCACGATCTTCTGAGCGCCGCATAGGAAATAAGGAAGTTTGCAAGCCAACCTGCCGGGACTGCAAGCCAAACAAAAGCAATGCCAAAACGCGGTGCACAAATCAAAGCAACAGACAAGCGGATTGCAAGGTTTACCATATTTGCAATAAGAAACGGCCGCATGATCCCAAGTCCGCGAAGAACGCCATCCGTTGCCATCTTGATGCCCATGAAGATGAAAAAGTAACCAAGCCATCTCATATAATCACCGGACACCTGATAGGCCAACGCGGTTCCGTCTTTTCCCAAGAACAACGAGGAAATCTGTGTGTGCAGTGTTTCAATGACCACGAAAGCAAGAACTGCAAAGCATAGATCCAACACCAGTGCAGCATGATAACCTTTTTTGATACGCTCAATTTTCTTTGCGCCAAGATTCTGGGATACAAACGGCGAAACTGCATTGCCGATGGATACGAAGATCAGCGAAAAAACATTTTCTACCCGCATCGTTGCCGCATACCCGGCAAGCGCCTGTGTGCCGAAGGGATTGACCACTGCCTGCACGATCATCATACCGATAGACACTGTGGACTGCTGCAAAACCGATGGTACCGCAATGCGAAGCATGGAATACAGCTCCTGCCGGTCGAACCTGCGAAAGGAACTCTTGTATTGCCGCATCCGAGACAGAAAGATCAAAAATGAAAACACGGCAGAAATTCCTTGTGCGATCAAGGTTGCAAGGGCTGCACCAAACACCCCCAGACCAAGACCAGCCACCATCCAGAGATCCATAAAAATATTCAGGATCGATGAGAATATCAGCAGTCCCAACGGAATTTTGGATTCACCGATGGAAGTGAACATGGTGGAAAGAATGTTGTACATGAATAGAAACGGGAAACCCACAAAGTAGACGCGCAGATACAATACTGCTTCTTCTAATATATCGGCAGGGGTCTGTAATCCGCTCATCATGAAATGGGAAAAGCAAAAGCCAAAGACACCAAGGACAACGCTTAAGATCAAAAAGCTGATCAGGGACGTTGACACAATGGTTTTCATTCTACCATAATTTCTTGCACCAAAATAGCGGCTTACAAGCACACCTGCGCCCACACCAGCACCAAGCGCCACACAAATAAAAACATTGGTCAGTGCAGCACAAGCACCAACAGCCGCAAGTGCCGAGGAGCCAACAAACTGACCAACTATTATGGAATCGGCCATATTGTATACTTGTTGAAAAAAGCTGCCAAGGATCATCGGCATTGCAAAAACAGTCAGTGCTTTCAGGGGTGGATCTGTGATCAAATATTCATCTTTCGACATGATTACATTCCTTCAAAAAATCGTTTATCGCAAATTTTATCGCAAGTCAAGAAATTAGCACAACATTCAAATGGCATCTTTGCGATATGCAATTCACCGCTGTTGCATCAAAAGTTGAATTGCTATCGTTTGTTACAGCGTTTTTTCTGCGGCATCCACCACATGGCCGACCAGCACGGAGGTGGTCACGGTGCCCACGCCGCCGGGTACCGGGGTAATGGCTTCGACGAGGGGTTCTGCCTCGTCAAAGCGGACGTCGCCGCAGAGCTTGCCCTCTGCGTTGACATGGATGCCCACATCGACCACGACCTGGCCTTCGCGCAGGCAGTCACTGCCGATGAAGCCCTGCCGCCCCATGGCAACGACCACGATGTCGGCCTCTTTGCAGAGGACGGGCAGGGCCTGGGTGCGGGAATTGCAGAGCGTCACTGTGGCGTTTTCCCGGTCCAGCATCATGGCGGCGGGCTTGCCGACCACGAGGCTGCGGCCCACGACCACGGCCCGCCGACCAGAGAGCGGCACCTGATAATACTTCAGAATCTCCAGACAGGCCTGCGCGGTGCAGGGCGGGTAACCGATGGCGGTGTTAGTGAACACACCGGCCAGCGAACCGTCCGTGATGCCGTCGATGTCCTTTTCCGGGGCCAGCGCCGCGCGGACAGCGCGGTCATCGAACTGCCTGGGCAGAGGGCGGAAGAGCAGACAGCCGTGGATGGACGGGTCTGCGTTGATCTTCCGGATGACCTCCAGAAGCGCGTCCTGTGCAGCATCTTCGGGCAGAAGGAACTGCTTTACGGCGACGCCCACCTTGCCGCAGCGGGTCAGGACGCCTTTTTCGTAGGAAAGGTCGTCCGGGCGGGCACCCACGCGCACCACGGCCAGCGTGGGCACGACGCCCTTTTCCTGCATTGCAGCACAGCGGGCGGCGTTTGCTTCGTTCATGGCGGCCACAACGGGCGCGCCCTTCAAAATCGTTGCCATCAGAATTACCCCCTCAATGAATGTGTGAGTTTCTCGTAGATCTGGTCGGCCTGCGGCACAAACTCCGCCAGCATGGCGTCGGCCTGTGCATTCAGGGCGGCGGCGCGGGCGTTGTCGGCCATCAGCCGGGTGTTGATGGAGACATTGAGCCCGGCGGCCTGCAGGGCGGCTTTGCAGAACAGTGCAGCGCACCCGGCATCCGATACGGCCATCACACTGCCCTTTTCGGCGTATTCCGCCGCCAGCGCAATGCCCTCACAGCAGGCGGACATGATCTCCAGCGGCACAGCACAGGCCCCTTCCAGCGCGGCCTCAAGAACTGCGGCTTTGTGGGCCTGCTGCTCCGGGGTCTCCTTGGGCAGCTTGTAGGCTGCGGCCAGCGGTGTAAAGGCATCGGCGTCGGCCTGTACCAGCCCTTCCAGCCGCTTGCGGAGGGCGGCGGCACGGCGGTTCAGGATGAGGATGTCCGCTTCCACGGCGGCATATTTTTTCTTGCCGATGGTCAGGCTGCCGACCATATTGCCAAGGGCGGCACCGGCGGCACCCACCAGAGCTGCGGCCCCGCCGCCGCCCGGTGCCGGGGCACTGCCGGCAAGGTCTTCTAAAAACGCTTCACAGCTCAAATTCATCAGTTCCACGATAGATTCCCTCCTCTGTTACAAATCCGTCCAGCCGCTGGTCGTGCGCGTCCACAGCGGCCTGCTCCACCCGCTGCGCCTCAAAGGCAACGCCAAGCAGTACGGCGTTCCGGCAGCGGGGCAGGTAGCGGTCATAGTAGCCTTTTCCCATCCCGACGCGGCGGCAGGCGGCATCAAAGGCCGTGCAGGGCACCAGCACCAGGTCGAGCGCTTCGGGCGGGAGCAGCTGCGCCCGTTCCGGGATGGGGGTCCGGATGCCGTATGCACCCACCTCCCAGCCGTCCGGGCCGGGCACAGCGGCCGTCAGGGTGAAGCCCGCGCCGCAGATGGGGTAGGCGACGGTCTTGCCCTGCTGCACGGCCTCCACCAGAAGAGCGGACAGGTCTGCCTCCCCGCCGAAGGCGGCATAGGCAAGGAGCGTCCGGGCATTCTGAAAGCAGTGCAGTGCTGCGATGCGGCGGCACAGCGCGGCGTCTGCGGCAGAACGTGCGGCGGCGGAAAGCGCCCGCCGTGCGGCGATGCCCGCTTTGCGCTGGGCTGCTTTTTGCAGAGAATGATCCATCTGCGGTTTCCTCCCTCGTTTTCGTCGGAGTTTGTGTGGGTCGATTCTGAAAAGTTGCACAAACGCGGGAACGGATTTTTATACAGATATAATAAACGCTGGCCGCAAAAAAAGCAAGGGTTTAGGCGAAAATATGGTTGCGCATCGGGGCTGATTTTGTTATCATAAAGAGGAGGGGAGCAAGGCTCACTTCGGAGCCGCTCTGCCCGGAACGATCTGTCAGAGAGGGGTAGTAAAAATGTACGATGAAATGATGGACACCATCGGTCTGGTGGGCAAGGCTGACCCGGAGCTGGCTGCGGCGATGGGCCACGAGCTGACCCGCCAGCGGGAGAACATCGAGCTGATCGCCAGCGAGAACATCGTTTCGCCTGCCGTGATGGCTGCGATGGGCACGGTGCTGACCAACAAGTATGCCGAGGGTCTGCCGGGCAAGCGCTATTACGGCGGCTGTGCCTATGTGGATGAGGTGGAGAACATCGCCATCCAGCGCGCCTGCAAGCTGTTCGGGGCCAAGTATGCCAACGTGCAGCCGCACTCCGGTGCACAGGCCAACCTGGCCGTCTACTTTGCACTGCTGGACGTTGGCGATACCGTCATGGGCATGGACCTGTCGCAGGGCGGCCACCTGACCCACGGCTCGCCGGTGAACATGTCCGGCAAGAACTACCACTTCGTTTCCTACGGCGTCAACGAGGACGGCGTCATCGACTATGCGGCGCTGGAAAAGCAGGTCAAAACGGTGCGCCCGAAGCTCATCGTGGCGGGCGCGTCGGCTTACCCCCGCGCCATCGACTTTGAAAAGCTGGCCGAGATCGCCCACGGCTATGGCGCTTACCTGATGGTCGATATGGCCCACATCGCCGGTCTGGTGGCGGGCGGCTATCACCAGAGCCCGGTGCCCTATGCAGACGTTGTGACCACCACGACCCACAAGACCCTGCGCGGCCCGCGCGGCGGCCTGATCCTGACCAACAACGCGGTGCTGGCCAAGCGGATCAATTCCGCCGTCTTCCCCGGCACCCAGGGCGGCCCGCTGGAGCATGTCATCGCGGCAAAGGCCGTCTGCTTCGGGGAGGCACTGAAGCCGGAATTCAAAGAATATGCGCGCAAGATCGTGGAGAATGCACAGGCCATGGCGGCTGAGCTGCAGGCCCGCGGCGTGAAGCTGGTGTCCGGCGGCACCGACAACCACCTGATGCTCCTCGACCTGCGGGAGGAGGAGTGCACCGGCAAGGAGCTGGAAGCCCGCCTCGACAGTGTGCACATCACGGCCAACAAGAACACCGTGCCCGGCGAGACCCGCAGCCCCTTCGTGACCTCCGGCGTCCGTCTGGGCACCCCTGCCGTCACGACGCGCGGCATGGGCCCGGCAGAGATGAAGATCATCGCCGACTGCATTGCCGACTGCATCTGGCACTATGACGAGAAGCGGGACGACATTTCCGCCCGCGTTCTGGCGCTCACCAAGGCGTTCCCCCTGTACGAATAAGAACGGTCAAATTTCCGGCACCTGCTGCACATCCTGCGGCGGGTGCTTTTTTACGCTTGACAAAAGGAGAGCAGGCGTGTCATACGGATACGCGTGGTTGGATATTGCAAACCAAGAAGAATGCTGTGGCAGGCGGGGGAAGAATGAACCGTGGGCGGCTTGTATCTTTTGCAGAAATCGGCTATAATGGGGCGGCAAAAGGATGAAAAAAGGAGACAACACCATGTGGATCTATCTGCTGCGCCATGGCAGAACGGAATACAACGCCCAGAAACGGTATCAGGGCCAGCGGGACATCCCGCTTTCGCCCGAAAGCGCGGCCCAGCTGCGGCGGGCGGACTTTTCCCCGGAGGTCGTCTACGTGACGCCGCTGCAGCGCACGTCGCAGACGGCAAAGATCCTCTTTCCGGATGCAAAACTGGTGCCGGTGGAGGGGCTGAAGGAGATGAACTTCGGCCGGTTCGAGGGGCAGAAGTTCGTCCGTGTGGAGCAGGACCCGGAGTATCTGGAGTGGGTCCGGCAGAACGAAGCCAGCGCTCACCCGGACGGGGAGCGGAAGAGCGATTTCTGTGACCGTGTCTGCGCGGCGTTTGCCGCTCTGGTGGACAAGGCACTTGCCGACGGCGAGGAGCGGCTGGTCATCGTGGCGCACGGCGGCACCCAAATGGCCGCAATGGAGCGGTTCGCGGTGCCGCACAAGACCTTCCACGCATGGTGCGGCCCCAATGCGGGCGGCTATGTGCTGGACGCCTGCGACTGGAAGACGGAACACATCCTGCACGTGGTGAAAACCGTCCAGTACACGGAGGAAAACGCATGATGGAGCGCGGATTGCTGCATCTCTATTGGGGCGATGGAAAGGGCAAGACCACAGCCGCCATGGGCCTTGCGCTGCGTGCATTGGGCAGCGGAAAGCGTGTGGTCATCGTGCAGTTCCTGAAAGGAGGCAAAAGCGGCGAGATCCCGCTGCTGGAGCAGCTGGGGGCCAAAGTCTACCGCGGCAAGGCCGGGCAGAAGTTCGTCTTCCAGATGAACGACGCCGAAAAGGCGGCTACGCGGGCGCTGCAAAATGAGAACCTCCGGGCTGCCATGGCCCAGCCGGCCGATCTGCTTCTTCTGGACGAGGCCGGTTCCGCATGGGAACTGGATATGGTGGACAAAGAGCTGCTGCAGTCGGCCGTTCTGCACCGGCCGGATGGGCAGGAATGCGTTCTGACGGCACACGCCGCGCCGCAGTGGATGCTGGATGCGGCAGATTACAGCACCGAAATGAAGTGCTGCCGCCACCCCTACCAGAAGGGCATCGCCGCCCGGCAGGGAATCGAATATTGAACAAGTGCCCCGCTCTCTGGAAAACCAGAGGGCGGGGCACGATTGTCATACGGTGGCCAGCACCGCCAGGATGCTCTGCCAGTGGGGGTTCTGCGCGGCAGGGGCGGCGCGGCGCGGGGCCGGGCGCTGGGCAGGAGAACGGACAGCGTCCGCCGGGCGGGTGAAGGGCGAGCAAAGCTCCGCCTGCCACTGCGCGGCCAGCTCCATGGCCTGCGGGCAGTTTTGCAGGGTGCGGCGCTCGCTCCCGGCCAGAAAATCACCCAGCCAGCAGAGCAGTGCAGCAAGCGGCAGGCAGTCAGCGGCCTGCGTGCTCCAATAGCACCAGTGTCCGCCGCGGCCCACATAGCTGTCCACGGTGATGAGCGCTCCTTCGCGGGCCGACTGCGGCAAGGAAGGGCAGGAGGTGTCCGAAAGACGCTGGAGCTGGTTCACGAGAAATTCCGTGCGGGCCGGGTCAAAGGCATCGTCCCGGATGCAGGCGGAAAAGTCCGCTGCGTCCAACAGGGCGTCCGCTTTGGTGGGGAAACGGCCGGTCATCTCGCCGGATGCGTTGTGGCACAACTGCCAGCCCTTGCGGAACAACTGGAAGTTGAGGTTGCGGCGGCCCATGGTGGAATAGAAGACCCGTGCGCGGCCGGATGCGTTCCGGCGCAGCTCGATGTAAGCATCCGCGCCGCCAAGGTCCTGCACCTTTACGCTCAAAATCAACGAGAAATCGCGCTTCTGTGCGGACATGACCTGGTGCATCTGCTCAAAGTAACGATTGGCATCCATAGCGGGTCTCCTTCCTCGTACAACCATTGATTCGTTCTTTTCTGGCTGTATTATAGCATAAGTTGTCGCAAATTACAACTAAAAGTTTGAAGATTGCAAAAATATTTTTGCGCATTGGGGAAAGAGATAAACACTATGGTTGTAACAAAAAGACCGGAGCCGCAAACATGCAGTCCCGGTCTTTTGGTGCGAGGAGTCAATCGCCCAGCTCGCGGATCTCGTTCTGGATGAGCTGCCCGGCCGCGCGGGCCAGCTGGTCCATGCCGCGGATGCGGGCCAGATCTTTGCCGTAGATGCGCTCGGCATCGGGGATGGAGCGGTCCTCGCCCATGAAGACAGCGGAGACCCGCAGCCCCTTGCGGCGGAGGGTGCGCACCTCGGCAGCGGCATCGTCCACACCGAAGGCCCCGCCGTAGTCGTGCCCCAGCGGGTTTTCTGAAGAGGGCGGCACACGGCGGCTGTCGTTGGGGGAGGCGTCCGTCAGCAGGATGAGCAGATGACGCGGCGCGGGGCCGGGCGCAAAGTCCAACAGATCACCCGCAGCCCGCAGGGCCAGGCCATCGCGGTTCCAGCCGGAGGCGAAATACTGGTGGATGTTCTGCAGGTTCTTGTCCGAAAAGCCTTTGAGCACCCGCAGGACCGTGTAGCCCCGCAGGCTGGAAAAGCAGCTGACCCGCACAGGGATGCCGCAGGCGGTCAGGCTCTCGGCAAGAATGACGCCCTGCGCCGCGATGACCTCCTGACAGTGCAGGCGGGAGGCCGACGCATCCAGCAGCAGGTCTACGGTGAAGGCGGGCTGGTTCTCCTCCTCAGCGCAGCGGAATACGCGGGCGTCGTCCAGCACAGGGGCCCGCCAGACCCGCACGGGGTCCAGACTGCCGCTGCGGGCCACCCGCGCATGGGGCTGCTGGTGCACGAGGATGCAGTTGCGGATCTGTTCGGTCAGCCGCAGCACGACGCTGCGGTGCAGCTCCCGGTTCTTGGCGTAGTAGGCGCGGTTCCGGTCGGCCTGCAGCTGCGCCTGTTCGGCCAGATGCTTTGCTTCCGGGGTGGGGGCCTGTTCGGGGCTGGGGACACCGGCGGCGAACCAGAGATGACACCCCAGATGATCGCCGGTGCAAAGCTCCTGCTCGGCCTTGCGCAGCCGTTCCGGCGGGTAGAGGGAGCGCCCGAAACAGCTCTCGATGTAGGCGCGGTCCTCGGCGGCGTTCTGCCGGAGGGTGATGCGGGCCAGCCGCTTGTCCACCGTCAGCCCGCCGCTGCCTGCGGCATCCACCGCGCTGGAATGCTCGACCATGACGCGGTCGGTCTTGATCATCTGGGTGGGGAGCGTTTTGGTGGCAAGCGAAGCCAGAAGCCCTTCGAGATGCAGGTGGAGCGCGGCCTTTTTGTGCACGGTGCCGTCAAACAGCTTCGCGCGGGCAAAGAGGGCCAGCAGGGCCGGTTTCAGCGCAGCCGGTTCCGGCGGCGTCTGCGGGGCCAGCGCGGCGGCAAGGTCGGCTTCGTAAGGGGTCATCACCGGCGGGCGGCGGCCCTGCACGGTGCGCCAGCGGTCTGCCTGCATGGTGTAGACGAGCTGGTTTTTGGCCATCCACTCCTGCCGGGAGAGCTTGTACTGGATGCCGAAAAAGTAGTCCGCATGGGCACGGCGCAGCTCGGCCAGCACCGGGCGGCGGGGCAGCTCCAGCGCATAGGCTGCGCTTTCGAGGTAGAGCCAGGTCAGGTCGTCGAGTTCGGTCTCCCGGATGTCGCCATCCCAAAGCCCGAACAGGCTCCGGATGAGATCGTCGCCGTAATATTTGTGCACCAGGCCCACGATGCAGTTCATGTAAAAATCGATCGTGCCGTCGGTGTTGTGTGCAAGGAACAGCGGCTCAAACCCATAGGCACCGGCTGCCGCCCAGACCTGATTGGCTGCGCGCCGCTGTTCGGCGGTGTAGCTCTGCGCTTCCATCAGCGGAACAGCTTTGCGGCAGTGAGCTGCGCCGGGATGCGGGCGGCGATGACGTCCCGGATCAGCCCCTGCTCGTAGGAATCAAAGGCTTTGTTGGTGATGCCCATATCCAGCGCGGACCCGGCCGGGACGCCCCGGCGGATCAGCCGCAGCGCATCCAGCATCCCGCGCAGATCGAGCGCCTTGGTGGAAATCTCCGCGCTGTCGCACTTTTTTTGCAGGTCGAGGAAGAGCAGGGCGAACTGGTGGACATAGTTTGCGTGCAGGTCGGGGAACTGGGCACGGAGCAGCTTTTCGAGGTTGTCCTGTGTGATGGTGGGCATCTGGATGACCACAAAGCGGGACGTCAGCGCCTCGTTCAGCTCACGGGTGCCCGCATAACCGTAGTTCATGGTGGCGATGAAGCGGGTCTCCTCGGCCAGCGGGATGCGCTCATAGCCGGGCACATCGATGGCGCGGCGGAAGTCCAGCACGGCGTGGAGGACGGCCAGCGCCTCGTTTTTGGCCATGTTGATCTCGTCCAGCACACCAAATCCGCCGCACTGGGCGCAGCGGTAGACCGGGCCGGGCCGGAATTTGACCGCGCCGCCCTCAAACGTATCCATGCCGATGAGGGAGGCAGCGTCCATGTTCACATGGAACGAGATGTCCCACGCAGGGCGGCCGAAGGCGGCGGAGAGGTTCTCGGCCAGTACGTTTTTGCCGGTGGCCTTGCCGCCTGCCAGCAGCAGGTTCTCGCCGCAGAGCAGCGCGGCCAGAGCCTGCTCCCAGACGTCCTTACCATAATAAGTAAAGGCCGACACCGGGATGCGGGGGCGCAGCGCCTCGGCCAGCGGGTGGGCTGCGCGGTATTCTTCCACAGCGGCGAGCAGCGCGGGATCGACGCCCTCCTGCCGCAGGGTCTCAAGCAGATCAGACATGAACGACACCTTCTTCATGGGTTGGCAGTGCCAAACCGATTTTTCAGCCTTATCATAGCACAACCGCCGCCGTTTGTGTAGGGGCAGGCGGCTGAGAACCGGCAAAAATTCGCAAAGAAATTGCGGGGCCGATGAAATGGTGTTAAAATAGAGAAAAACGGAAGGGGACAACTGCCATGAGACACGAACACCGCCGCTGGAAGGTCTGCTTTGGGAAAAATTTCTGGGGAACACAGGAGGAAAACGACCTCGGCGAGGAACTGCGCGTGGACCGCGAATTTGAATGGCATGGGTACAAGTGGCGCATCCCGGCGGTCTACCGGTGCCGACAGGGATTGGTCGTGGACTTTGCGATGGAGGTGCCGCAGGAAGAACTGCGGGCCTATATGGAAAAATGGGGCCTGACCGAAGACGGCGAATGCAGCCGCACCCTGACCAGAGCCGAGGAACAGCAGATGGAACAGGAAAATCCGTTGAATGTGGGGTTCTGTGCGGAGCTGGAACTGAATGGGATGCGGCTGCATTCCAGAGATGGCTGCGGGGCGGGTTATCTTCCGGGAGAGATGGCCGGCGATGATACAGTCGCAGCGCTCCTGCGGCATTATGGGTTGGATGAAACGACGGTCTGGAAGTTCTGGCGGGAAAGCTACCCCTGGGCGACCCGGAGCCGGAAGAGCTGCCCGAAGCGCTTCCGTGCCCTGGAGGTGCGGCTGGAAGCGGAACTGGAACAACACCCGGCGGAACGGTTCCGGACCCCTGCGGTGGGCGGGTCGGTGACGCTGCACGAACCGGGAAACGCACAGACCTATCAGCTGACTGCATTGGATGTCCGGTCGGAAACGCTGGAACTTCCGGACTGTGATGGCTGGGAGTGGCCCAACTGCTTCTGTATGATGACCTACCGCCTGACCCCGGCTGCCGAAAATTTCTTCCTCTCCGACTGCGCTGAGGGGGACCACCCGCGCCGCCGACCCCGGAATCTGCCGCCCGAACGGGCAGCGTTGGAAAAGAAGTATGGACTGGAACCGCAGGGGGAAGGGGATGCGGCCATCGCTGTCATTGGCGGGGCCGACGGCCCGACGGCGGTGTTCTGCACGGTGCGCGGGAGTGCAGACGAGGCAGAAGGTGTGGCTGCGGCGTGTTCCTCCTGCTATTTTGAACCGGTGGAGCCGGAACACATCACCTGGCAGGCGGCATTCTGCCGAAGACCCTGCGCTGGTGCCGTGGTTTCCCTGCTCACAGCGCCCTGATGCCGCAGCACGGTGCGGGGCTGCGGTTTCGGAAAACATGAAAATGCGAAAATTGCGCAGTTCCGATTGACAAAATGCTGTGTTTATCGTATAACCTATATAGAGAAAGTCTGCCCGGAAGGGCGTGGGGTCTCCCTGGTTCCGGCGCAGGGCGCTGCCCGGAACCGGCAAGACTGGAAAGTGAGGCAGCAACGATGAAGCAATTCCTGAAGCGGCTGATGCTCAGTGTGGTGACGCTGGCAATGTTCTGCTGCGTGACGCCGCTGGCATTTGCGGACAACCCCAACTATTACACCATCTATCTGGAGCGGCAGGGCGGCATCGGCACCCCGGAGTACGTTTTCGTCTACCGGATCAAAACTTCGGATGGCACGGAGAACTACCGGATCTCCAGACTGCCCACCCCCACCATGGAAGGCTACCTCTTCGATGGCTGGTATACGGACCTTGTGGGCGGCGATAAGATCAAGCCGGCTGAGTACGAGTTCCAGGAAGATGGGCAGACCCTGTATGCCCACTGGACGCCTGTGTCGGGCGAGTCCACCGCAAAGCCGGAGCCGGAGGCGGCCGAACAGCCCGCCAGCACCTTCCGGCTGGAGGACCACCTGGGCGAGATCCTGATCGTCGGAACGACGGTCCTGGTCGTGACACTGGTTGCAATGCACGGCTGAGTCGGCCTGCATTGCTGAAACACAAAAACGAATCGAATGTTTGAAAGAGAGGAATCCCTGTTATGAACGAAATCAAGATGCCCGCTGCTTTTGCCGAGATCGACGAGAACGAGATGGTCTACCTGAACGGTGGCTCGATCACCGATACCGAGGCCTGGAAGATCTTCCTGAACGTTGGCACCCTGTTCAACTACGTCGCCCGCATCTTCTCTGCTGGCAGCTCCATCGTCAACAACGTCAATGTCATCGTGACCACCATCCAGACCCTGAACGGCTTCAAGCTGACCGGCAAGAACTAAGAACGCCCCCAAAAAGAGCAAGACCTGTTCACCTGCACCACAGGCGGGCAGGCGTGGTATGCCCTGCGCTGCGTCCGGACGGACAAATGACCGGCTCCCTTGCAAAATGTACTCGCTTTCCCACCGGAAGGCGAGTATTTTTGTGTTATCCACACCGAGAGGAGGACGACACATGGGGGAAGGCGTTCGGGCGGCATTCGGGCTGGCCGGTGGGCTGGCGCTGTTTTTGTTTGGGATGGAGAGTATGAGCCGGGCGTTGCAGCAGGCGGCAGGGGAGCGGATGCGGGGGTTCCTGCGCTGCGTCACCCGCACACCGCTCACCGGGGCGCTGGCGGGGCTTCTGGTCACAGCGGTGCTGCAGAGCAGCTCGGCCACCACGGTGATGGTCATCGGGTTCGTCAGCGCCGGGCTGATGGAGCTGCCGCAGGCCGTGGCCGTGGTGTTCGGGGCCAATGTGGGCACCACTATGACGGCCCAGCTGGTGGCGTTCCGGCTGGCGGACTGGGTGTTCCCCATCCTGTTTGCGGGGGTGCTGGTCTGGCTGCTGGCCCGGCGGGAGCAGACGCGGCAGCTGGGGCTGGCGGTGTTTTCGTTCGGCCTGCTGTTCGACGGCATCGAAGTTTTGTCCGGCGCGATGGCTCCGCTGGCCGAACACCCGGTCTTCCTCCGCTGGATGACGCAGGTGCGGCATACGCCGCTGCTGGGGCTGCTGCTGGGCACCGGGATGACGCTGGTGGTGCAGAGCAGCTCGGCCACCATCGCGGTGCTGCAGCGGGCCGCACAGCAGGCCGGGCCGGACGGCATCCACAGTGTGCTGGGGCTGGCCGGTGCCCTGCCCATCCTGTTGGGGGACAACATCGGCACGACCATCACGGCGGTGCTGGCGGCGGTGGGTCAGCCTACGGATGCCCGGCGGACGGCGGCAGCGCACTGCTGCTTCAACCTGTCGGGCAGCGTGGTCTGCCTGCTGACTCTGCCCTGGATGACAAGGCTGGTGGAGGCCGTCTCGCCCAAGGGGCCGGAGCTTGAAGTGCTGGCGCGGCAGATCGCCAACGCCCACACCCTGTTCAACCTGCTGTGCACACTGGTGTGGCTCCCGCTGACGCCGGTGATGGTCCGGCTGGTCTGCAAACTGGTGCCGCAGCCCCAAAGCTCCCGCTGAAACGGCAAAACCGGCGGTTTTTCTGCAAAGAGAGCCGTTTGTCCATTGACAAGGGTTCCCGGCTTGTCGTATACTGACAATGCCTTGAAAAAAATGCCGCACACTGCGGTGCAAAAAAGAGGAGCGAAAGAATATGAAAAACAACAACAGCATCAAACCAGTGGTCGCCGTCGGCATCGGCGCAGCCCTGTTCTTTGTTCTGGGCCGGTTCGTGGCCATTCCCAGCCCGGTGCCCAACACCAACATCAGCCTGCAGTACGCCGTTCTGGCCCTGCTGGCCGCGATGTACGGCCCGGTGGTCGGCGGTCTGATCGGCTTCATCGGCCACACCCTGATCGACCTGTCCTGGGGCGGCAGCCCGTGGTGGAGCTGGGTCATCGCTTCGGCCTTTGTGGGCGTTGTGGTGGGCTTGTTCGCCAAGAAGCTGGACCTGCAGGAGGGCGAGTTTGGTAAAAAGAAGATGGCCGCCTTTACGGTCGCCAACATCGCAGCCCATCTGCTGGCCTGGGTCGTGGTGGCCCCGGTGCTGGATATCCTGATCTACGCCGAGCCGGTCAAGAAGGTCTTTGCGCAGGGTGCCTTTGCCGCTGTGTCCAACATCATCACCGCTGTGGTGGTGGGTGGCCTGCTGGTGCTGGCCTACACCAGGACCATCGCCAAGAAGGGCTCTCTCGACCAGGAGTGATCCCGGCCGGAGCGACTCTGGATGGAACCCGCAGCCTTTCCCTCGGCCATCCGCCGGAGGAAAGGCTTTTTGTTTGAACAGCTGAGGTAATTTGCCCATGGCAGAACGTAACGAACCCATCATCTCGTTCCGAGATTTCTCGTTCCAGTACCGCGCCCAGAAGCGTCCCACGCTGACCGGCATCGACCTGGACATCTATCCGGGGGAGCGTGTGCTCATCGCAGGCCCGTCCGGCAGCGGCAAAAGCACGCTGGCGGGCTGCATCAACGGCCTGAACCCCTTTTCAAACCCCGGCGTGTGCACCGGCACCCTGACCGTGGACGGCGTGGATGCGCCGCACAGCAGCATCTTTGAGCTGTCGGCCCATGTGGGCACAGTATTGCAGGACCCGGATGGCCAGTTCATTGGCCTGACCGTGGGCGAGGACATCGCCTTTGCGCTGGAAAACAGCTGTATGCCGCAGGAGGAGATGCACACCATCACCCGCCGCGCTGCGGAGCTGGTGGGCATCGAGAACCACCTCGGCTATGCACCGCATGAGCTTTCCGGCGGGCAGAAGCAGCGGGTCAGTCTGGCGGGCGTTATGGTGGATCAGGTCAAGATCCTGCTCTTCGACGAGCCGCTGGCCAACCTGGACCCGGCCACCGGCAAGCAGACCATGGAGCTCATCGACGAGATCCAGAAAAAGACCGACACCACCGTGCTCATCATCGAGCATCGGCTGGAGGACGTCCTCTGGCGGAGCGTGGACCGCATCGTCCTCGTGAATGAGGGCAGAATTCTGGCTGACCTCCGCCCGGACGAGCTGCTTTCCACCTCCCTGCTGACCGAAAACGGCATCCGGGAGCCGCTCTACCTGACCGCTCTGCGGTATGCGGGCGTGGACATCACCCCGGAAAAGCACCCTTCGCATGTGGACAGACTCGTCCTGAACGAAGCCGACACCACGGCTCTGCGGAACTGGTTCACCGCCTATCCGCAGCCGGAAGCGGCCCCGGCTCCGGAACCGCTGCTGGAAGTGCGGGACCTGTGCTTTGGTTACCAGAAGGGGCAGGCGACCCTGAAGAATGTCCGCTTCTCCATCGGCAAAGGGGAGATGGTCAGCATCGTGGGCCGGAACGGCGCGGGCAAATCCACGCTGTCCAAGCTCATCTGCGGGTTCGAGACGCCGGATGCGGGCGCGATCTTCCTCAACGGAAAATCGCTGGCCGAAGAGAACATCCGCCGCCGTGCCCAGCACATCGGCTACGTGATGCAGAACCCCAACCAGATGATCTCCAAGACCATGATCTACGACGAAGTGGCACTGGGCCTGCAGCGCTCCGGCCTGACCGAAGCGCAGATCCGGGAAAAGGTGGAACAGACGCTCAAGATCTGCGGGCTGTATCCCTTCCGGAACTGGCCGGTGTCGGCGCTGAGCTTCGGCCAGAAAAAGCGTGTCACCATCGCCAGCGTACTGGCGCTGGACCCGGAGCTTATCCTGCTGGACGAGCCTACGGCGGGCCAGGATTTCCGCCACTACACCGACATCATGGAGTTCCTGCGGGGGCTGAACGCCCAGGGCGTCACGGTCGTGATGATCACCCACGACATGCACCTGATGCTCGAATACACCCAGCGGGCGCTGGTCTTCTGCGACGGTGCACTCATCGCAGACCGCAGCCCGGCGGGCGTTCTGTGCGACCCCGCCCTCATCCGGCAGGCCGCACTGAAGGAGACCAGCCTCTACACGCTGGCCAACCGCTGCGGCATTGCGCCCGCGCAGGAATTTGTGGAGCGCTTCATCGCGCAGGACCGGGAGGTGCGGGAACATGGCCGCTAAAACTGTTTTGAATTATCTCCCGCGGGAGAGCGTCATTCACAAGCTCACCGGCACCACCAAGCTGGCGTTCTTTCTGCTGTTTACCTTTGCCAGCATGATCACCTACAACACCTGGGTTCTGCTGGTGTTGCTGGCGGTCAGCCTGGCCGCGTTCAAGCTGAGCCGAATCAGGTTCCGCGAGGTGCGGTTCATGCTGGTGTTCATGCTGGTATTCCTGCTGCTGAACAACCTGTTCATCTTCCTGTTCGACCCCGACCAGGGCACGACGCTGTACGGCACCCGCACGGTGCTCTGCCACCTGTTCTGGCGGTATGACCTGACGGCTGAGCAGCTGTTCTATATGTGCAACATCTCGCTCAAGTATTTCGTGGCCCTGCCCGTGGCCATCCTGTTCATCTCGGCTACCGACCCCAGCGAGTTTGCGGCCAGCCTGAACAGCATTGGCATTTCGTACAAGGTGGGCTACTCGGTGGCCATTGCGCTGCGGTACATTCCGGACATCCAGCGTGACTACCACAGCATCAGCCAGGCCCAGCAGGCCCGCGGCGTGGAGCTTGGCAGAAAGGAACCCTTCTTCAAGCGGCTCAAAAACTCCGTTAACATCCTGCTGCCGCTCATCCTGACCAGCCTGAACCGCATCGACACCATCTCCAATGCGATGGAACTGCGCGGCTTTGGCAAAAAGAACAAGCGCACCTGGTACACCCAGCGGCCTTTCGTCCGCTGCGATCTCATCGCGCTGGGTGTCGGGGTGCTCCTGCTGCTCCTCAGCCTCACCGTGACCATCCGGTTCGGTCGGTTCTACAATCCGTTTGTGTAAAGAGCAGGCGGCTGTCTCATTGCCACCCTGGTGGCGAATGCGGTATAATCTTTGCAGGAACCACCGTAGAAAACGAGCGGTTCTGAGAAGGATATGAGGGAAAGTAAAATGAAGATCCGTAAAGCAGAGGAAAAAGATATTCCCAGACTTCTTGCGCTGCTGGGGCAGGTATTGCAGATCCATGCAGAGATCCGTCCGGATGTTTTTGTCTCCGGCACCACCAAATACACCGCCTGTGAGCTGGCCGGGCTTTTGAAGCAGGAGGAGAAACCCATCTACGTTGCTGTAGACCAGGACGATGTGTGCATGGGCTACGCCTTTTGTCAGATGCAGGAACAGCCTTTTTCCACGAATATGGTGCCCTTTAAGTCGCTGTTCATTGATGATTTGTGCGTCGATCAGCAGGCACGGGGACGGCATATCGGGGAAAGCCTGTTTGAATATGTGAAGCAGCAGGCGAAAGAGCAGGGTTGCTATGAGGTGACACTGAACGTTTGGGCAGGAAACACCTCGGCAGAGCACTTCTACGAAAAAATGGGTATGAAGACAAAGGAACGGCAGATGGAATATATCCTGTGAACCGGGCGGCTTTTTTGTTGTCCCAAATCCCCCGATCATAGAGAAAACAACCGTTTCATCCTGGTTATTCCAAGGCAGTGTGGGCAGTGCGCACAAGATACTCCATGGCCTCCACTGGGTATTGCCCCGCGGCAGTCTCCCCGGTGAGCATCACACTGGAAGCACCGTCTGACACGGCGTTGTAGATGTCGCTGACCTCGGCGCGGGTGGGCACCGCCCGGCTGCACATACTGTCCAGCATCTGGGTCACCACCATAAAGGGCACCCCGGCAGACCGGCAGACCGCCGAAAGCTGTTTCTGGCACCGGGGCAGTTCCCACAGGGGCATGGCGTTGCCGAGGTCCCCGCGGGCAATGACCACTTCATCCACAAGAGGCAGGAACTCCGGCAGGGCCTGCACCCCCGCAAGGCTCTCGATCTTGGCAAAAATGCGGATCTGCCCGGCCCCGGCCTGTTCCAGCGCCCGGCGCAGGGCGCGGATGTCCTCGGCCCCCCGCACGAAGGGCAGCATCACCCCGGTAACGCCGCAGGCTCCCGCCAGCTGCAGGTTTTGCAGGTCTGCCTCCGTCAACGTGGGGGAGGCTACCGCCAGCCCCGGCGCCGCAAGGCTTTTGCGGCTTTGCAGAGTGCCGCCCCGCACCACGGTACACTGCAGGGCCGCGCCGTCGGCTCCGGCAACCTGCACAAGGAGCCTGCCGTCGTCCAGCAGGAGGTTCTGGCCCGGCCGGGCCGCCTGCACCAGCGCCGCCGGGCAGGGAACACCCCCTTGCCCCAGCCGGAGGCTCTGCCCCGGTTCCAGCACAAGGGGCTGGGTCAGTGTGCCGATGCGCAGCTCCGGCCCCTGCAGGTCGATGAGCAGCTGGGGGATGCCCACGGCGTGGATCATGTCCAGCCAGTCTTTGTGGGCCGAAAGGGGCCCGTGGGAAAGGTTCATGCGGATGCCTGTCATGCCAGCTTCCACCATACGCTGCAAGGTCTCCGGCTGGGCACAGGCGGGGCCGATAGTGCCATAAAATTCCAAAAGATCACCCGATTTCGTTTTTTTCTTATTGTAACATGGAACCGGGCCGTTGAAAAGTGGTGTTGTACAATAAAAGTTGACACATGGAACGCAAAGAGCCAATATCTGTCAACGGATATTGACAAGATCAAAATGAGATAGACTTCCCCGAAAGGGAGCCTATCTCATTTTTTGTTGTAAGCTGAAACTGCAATGAATCAGATCGCAACAAGAACAGGATACAGGAAAGTGCAGCAGACAGACAACTTCTGAACCGTTTGTCCCCGCTCATACAGTGTAGGAGGACCATAGTTTGGGAGGTGCGTTGTATGCTGTTGACTCTGCTGCAATTTTTTGCCACGAAATTTCTGGTGCTGGCGCTGCATCTGGAAGCGGGGAGCTTCCCAAAGCCTCTGAGCGCACGGGAAGAGGTCGAGACCTTTGCGGCCCTGCGGGCGGGCGACCCCACGGCGCGGGAAACGCTCATCCGGCACAATCTGCGGCTGGTGGTGCATGTGGCGAAAAAATACTACGCCCAGCCCAGCGACCAGGAAGACCTGATCTCCATCGGGACCATCGGCCTGATGAAGGCGGTGGATACCTTCGACTCTACCCGGAAGGCACGGTTCTCAACCTATGCGAGCCGCTGCATTGAAAATGCTATCCTCACCCGAACGAACGCCGGACGGAGAATCAGAACCATCTCCACCGCCATCGGGGGCATTCTCGTCCTCTTCCGGGTCTACCGGGAAGGTGGTCCAGTCAATCTCATCCTCCGGTGAACCGAAGAGCACCACATGAGCCACTTTGCCGTCCCACACCACCTTGCGTACCACCGTGCGGATGGCAGCACGCTTCTGGGTCACGGTCATATCGTCGATGTTGTCGTGGAACACAGTCAGCAGTTGACGCATCAGGTCAAATTCCATCCCTGCCAGAACCCCTTCGTCCGTAAGGCTTTCCAGTTCCCGGATGCGGGAGCTCAGGGCGGCATCCTGACCGTTCAGTTCCTCGATGCGTTTTTTCAGGTGGACTGCGGCGGTGCTGTCGCCGAAATCGGCAAGGGAGTCGATGAGAGAGGTGATCTTCCGCTGGGTTTCCGCTTGCTCCTTGCGCAGGGCAGAAAGCTTGGTCTCACACTCGGAGCGGTTGCCTGCATGGGCAGACCTTGCCTTTTCCAACTGCTTCATAAAGTCGCTGGAATGGTCGGCAAGGTGCTTGACCTGTTCGCAGATGGCGGCATCCAACAGATTGCCGTTGGCGTTGGACACACTGCAAAGCTCCCGGCGGCTGCGCTCCTTCAGCTTGCACATATAGGAAAAAACCACTTGCCCGTCTGCCGTTTTGCGCCCGGTGACCTTGGGGTACATCCGGCTGCCGCAGGAGCACCACAGCAGACCGGTCAGCAGTGCCTCGTTGCCGCGGGATGCGTGGTAGGACTTGGATTTGTTCCGCTCCAGGGATTCCTGCACCCGGATCCACCGGTTGGAGGAGATGATGCCGGGGTGTTCGCCCACCGAAACGATCCACTCGCTGATGGGATTGTACACAGTCGCACGCCCCTTTTCCTGATCGCTGCGGTTGTATGCAAGCACGCCCTGCACGCCGTCAAAATCGGACTCCGGGGAGAACAGCTCTGCCTCGTTGTCCACAAAATACTGATAGGCGTCCTTGTCTGCGATAAGGTAGACAGGATTCTGCAAAATAGACTTGATGGAGAACCGGGTGAAAGAACGCCCGTTTTTTGTTTTGACGCCCTGCCGCAGCAGCTCGGTCTCGGTCATGGTCAGGGAATCGTACTGCTCATAGAGGTCGAAAATTTTGTAGATGATCTCTGCCTCATCCGGCAGCAGCTTCAGCTTGCAAGCTTTTTTTGTCTTGCCGTCCACCGTGATGCTCTTGACGCTCTCGGAGGCGTATCCCGTGGGGGTGGTGCCGCCCAACCAGCGCCCGGTCTTTGCCAGTTCGTGCATATTATCCCGGATGCGCTCTGCAATGGTCTCCCGCTCCAGTTGACTGAACACCGATGCGATGTACATCATGGCGCGTCCCATGGGGCTGGAAGTATCAAAGCTCTCCCGGATGGACACGAAGTCGATGCCCAGCCGCCCCAGTTCTTCGATCAGGCTGGAAAAATCGCTGATGTTGCGGCTGATGCGGTCCAGACGATAGACCACGATGGCACGGATCTTCCGCTCTTTGGCGGCGGTCATCATCTTTTTGAAGTCCGGGCGGTTCAGGTTGCCGCCGGAAAAGCCCTCGTCCTCAAAGACGACCGCTTGCTGTGCTGCGGCATCGCCGTAGTGGGTGCGGATATATTCGCGGCAGAGGTCGATCTGATTTCCGATGCTCTCGCCCTTGCCGGTGTAGCGGGACTTGCGGGAATAAATTGCAATGGTGTCGGCAGTTTTGGCCATGAGATACTCCTTTCCTGCTGTCTGGTGGCCGTAGATGCGGCTATTGTAGCATGACAAGCCATCTTTGCAAAGAAAAATAACGATAGTCATACATATTTCATCACAAATGGGACGGAGGTGTCAAGGATGTAAACGGTCAAAAAAGGGGGTAAAACAGAATGTTTGACTATTTCTATGGGCAGTCGGGCGAGATGTTCTCGTATTTCCGGATGCCAAAAATTTTATTCAGGGACATACGCTTCAAAGACTTGTCCACCGATGCAAAGACCCTGTACGGCATCCTGCTGGACCGCATGAGCTTGTCCGTGAAAAACGGCTGGTTAGACGGGCGGAGGAGAGTGTATATCATTTTTCCCATATTATCAGAACAAGACGAACCACGACTTTGCGTGTGGTTCTCCGGGGAGGTGATGTTATCGCAAAGAAAGCTACGATTATCGCAGTCACCAATCAAAAAGGCGGCGTGAGGAAAAGCACCACCTGTGAAAATCTGGGCATCGGTCTGGCGATGGAGGGCAAGAAAGTCCTGCTGGTGGACACTGACCCACAGGGGTCTTTGACGATTATGGTGTATCACTTCCCTCTGTTTGCTGTTTCAAAACATTTTTCGACTTTTTTCAAAAACGTCTTGGCAAGGATTTATTTCTATGGTAAAATTTTTGTAAAAGTTCATAGGCAAACCCGGCGCAAGTCGGCGCCGCAAAGCTATAGGGACCCACCGGGTCAGCCAGTTGCCAGTAAGAAATTGCTGTTTTCTGCTGTCCGTAAATATCGCTTTATGAAGTCAGATGACGCTTTCAGTCATGGATTCGCCATGCCTTGAAAGCGTTTATTTATTTTCCAGCGGCAGAGTTATAAAAATGGAGGGGGCATGTTATGAATGTTACAAAGCAAGCCAGAATTTGCAGGGGTCTGGCAATTCTAATGACGATGCTTCTGCTGACGGCATTGCTGTCTCTTTCGGCAAGCGCAGCAGAAACAGTAAGCCAGCATGAGCGTGTGAGGGTTGGCTTTTTTGCAATGGACGGCTATCACATGATGGACGAGGACGGAAACCGCAGCGGTTATGGCTACGATTTTCTCCGCTTGATGGCGCGCTACTGGGATGTAGACTATGAATACGTCGGCTATGACAAAAGCTGGGATGAAATGCAGCAGATGCTGATCGACGGTGAGATCGACATGGTAACTTCTGCCCGCAGAACGCCTGAGCGCGAAGAATTATTTGATTTTTCCCGTCCGATCGGAACCAACAATGGTATCCTGACTGTCCGCAGCGATAATAGCACCATCGTTGAGGGAAAGTATAGTACCTACGATGGGATGCGTGTTGCACTCCTGCGCGGAAACTCCCGGAACGATGAATTTGCGGAGTATGCACGAACCAAAGGCTTCACTTACAAACCGGTCTATTTCGATTCGGTTGAGGAGATAGCAGAGGCACTTCAGAATGGAACGGTTGATGCCATTGTCACCAGTTCCCTGCGCAAAATGAACAATGAGCGCATCCTTGAAAAATTCGGCAGCAGTGATTTTTATGTGATCGTCAAAAAAGGAAACACGGAACTTCTGAATAAGATAAATTATGCGATCGATCAGATGAACGCTGCCGAAGGCAGCTGGAAAACGACCCTCTATAACAAAAACTACGAAACTACCAATACCAAAAATCTGGAGTACACGGAAGAAGAAAGGCGTATCATTGCCCAATATTCCAAGGAAAATCCCCTTCATGTTCTGTGCGACCCGACCCGGTATCCCTATTCCTATACAGAAAATGGCGAAGTAAAGGGCATTCTCCCGGACTATTTTCGGAAGATAGCAGACTATGCAGGACTCTCGTATGAGTTTCTTGTTCCTGCGACCAGAGATGAGTATATCGCATATCAAAGCAATAAGGATGCGGTAAACATCAGTATTGATGCACGATTGGATACGGATAATTACGCAGAGACCAAAGAATGGGGATTGACCGCTCCCTATATCACGATGCGAATGGCAAGAGTGACGCGGAGAGACTTTGATGGGAAGATCCATGTTGTCGCCACAGTCAATCAGACCGCGTCCACATCGATCGCAGATGTGCTGACACCCGGTGCGGAAAAACTGCTGTGCAGTACCCGTCAGGAGATGATGGAAGCTGTCCGCGATGGCAAAGCGGATGCAGCCTTTGTCTACTATTACATGGCACAGGCATTCGTCAACAGCGACACAACAGGTACAATGACCTACATGCCGCTGGAACAACCCACATTCAGTTACCGCATGGTGGTTTCCTCTACGGAAAACCATGCGCTGGCAGGTATCCTGACAAAAGCAATGTACGCAATGCCGGATAATCTTGTTGAAGACCTTGCAACACAGTACACCACTTATAAAGCAACGAATCTGACACTTGCAGATATGATCCGTCTGCATCCGGTCACGGTTGTCGCCATCATCGTATTTATCTCGTGGATGGCGGTCACGCTGATCGTTATTTTGAACCGCTTGCAAACACGCAGAAAATTACAGCTTGCAGCCCAGCAGAAAGCGAAAGAAATGACTGTCCTTGCAGAGCAGGCGCAAGCAGCCAGCAAAGCTAAAAGCACATTCCTTTCCAATATGTCCCACGACATCCGCACCCCCATGAACGCCATCATCGGCTTTACAAATATTGCATTGCATCAGAATTCTGTGCCGGAAATGCACAACTGTCTGAAGAAGATCGAGGAAAGCTCGGATCATCTGCTGTCCCTGCTGAATGATGTGCTGGATCTGAGCCGTATCGAGAGCGGAAAGGTGGAGTTTTCCCCTGTTCCGGCGAATATCACCGCAGTTACAGACAGTGTGATTGAGATCGTGAAGGGGATGCTTCTGAACCGGGAACTGAACTTTGAAGTGCATCGTGAACCGCTGCAAAATCCCTATGTCATGACGGAACCCGTCCGTATCCGGGAAATTCTGGTCAATATCCTGAACAATGCCGTGAAATTTACCAAGGATGGCGGCACCATCCGTTTTGATGCAGGCAACCGTCCGGGAGCCGATGCACAGCACATCGTAATTTGCTATCGGATCAAAGATACCGGCATCGGTATGAGCGAAGATTTCCAGAAAAACCTCTTTGACGAATTTGCGCAGGAAGAAAATGGCGTACGGACACAGTATAAGGGCACGGGTCTGGGAATGCCCATCTCAAAGAAGTATGTTGAACTGATGGGCGGCACGATCACAGTAGACAGCCGGAAGGGCGTCGGTACGACCTTTACCGTAGAGATTCCCATGGAACTGACAAATGCTGAGAAAGTCGAAAAAACAAAGCCGCTTGTACAGCACAATGATCTGAAGGGGATTAAGGTGCTTCTGGCAGAAGATAATGATCTGAACGCCGAACTTGCCACGATACTGTTGGAAGATTTGGGAATGACAGTAACGCGTGCAGCAGATGGGCAGGAAGTTGTTGATCTGTTCGCAGAGCATCCGGCGGGTACTTATGATATTATCCTGATGGACATTATGATGCCTAAAATGGATGGACATCAGGCGGCAAAGGCGATCCGTGCAATGTATGCTGACCGCCCGGATGCAGAAGAGATTCCCATCATCGCATTGTCGGCAAATGCTTTTTCGGAGGACGTTCAGGCATCTCTGGACGCAGGCATGAACGGTCATGTTTCCAAGCCTCTTAACATGGAAGAAGTAACCAAAGTTATTGAGCGTAACTTGAACAGGCCGTAACTCCAGCGGATTAACACCTACATATTTCCCCCAAGCGGGCGACCACAAAAAGGTTGCCCGCTATTTTTATACCCTGAAAACTAAAGAAGGAGGCCAAAATGTAGTACAAATCTTATGCGCAATTTTCGTATATGGGGTTAATTCTTTGCTTCCAAATGTAATGGGAGTGATGAAGTACATCGGAGCAGCTTATATCCTGTGGCTTGCGATACATATTGTTTTCAGCAAGCCGTCAACGGAAAACGCAGAGCAATCGGCATCGTTTCTGAAAGGCTTCATGCTGCAATTTGTCAATGTGAAGATCTATATGTTCGGAGTTACCGCACTACCGGGGCAACCTCCCGGAAGGAAAGCGCAGCGTTCCGCAGGCAGAGCTGTTGGAGCAACTGTACCAGAAATTCAACTTCGCCCGCCCTACGGACTACCATGGGCACAGCCTGTCGGTCAGCGATGTGATCATGCTGAATCAGGATGGGAAAATCTCGGCGCATTATGTGGACAGCATCGGCTTCAAGGAACTGCCGGGGTTTCTGGATACAAAGCCGGAACGTCCTTCGGTGCTGATGAATCTCAGGGAAAAGTGCGATGCCCCGGAGTGCAATCTAACTGGATGCCGGAAAGTGAGGGCTGAACATGAACTTTAACCATGAAGAACTCATGCTGATGATGCTCTACAACACCGGCACCCGGATGGGGCTTATCCACGAACTGCGGCTGATGCAGTGCTACCTGATGCCCGATGAAACCGCCCTGCGGGAACTGTCTGAAGGTGTTATCGAAAAACTGAAGCTGATGACCGATGCGCAGTTTGCGGAGGTTGAGTTTCCTATGGACTGATTCTTGCCGCCTGCGGGCGGCGTACATAGAATTTTTCATTAAAGAAAAACAGCCGTTTCCGCTTAAATAAAGAGAAACAGCTGCCTTTTTCAAAAATTTGTTGTCACATGGAAATCCAGCCAAGAGTATTGGCCACTGAACTGATCAGAATGATTGCTGCGAAGACAGGGCAAAGATAGCGAATCATAAAGTTGAAAATCTTTTTGCGGCGGAACGGCTTACCGTCCATTGTGACTTCTTCTTCGATTTTTTCTACGCCGATGACACGGGATACCAGCACGCAGGTGGAAATGGCGGCGATGGGCATCATAACAGAGTTTGTCAGAAAATCGAAGAAGTCCAGAAACTGCATCCCGAACACCGTCACACCGGCCAGCGGGCCGTAGCCAAGCGCGGACAGACTGCCTAAGACAACCATGATAATACCAATGCAGGCGGTAGCCATCTGTCGGTTCCAGCCGAGTTCATCCTCAAAGGTGGAAACGGCACTCTCTGTCAAGGCAATGGAACTTGTAACAGCGGCAAAGAGAACCAACAGGAAGAACAGTACGCCTACAACGTGGCCGAACCCCATACTCTCAAATACTTTGGGGATGGTGATGAACATCAAAGAAGGGCCTGCCTGCAGGGTGTTCGGGTCACCGCCAGAGAAGGAAAACACAGCAGGAATAATCATCAGACCTGCCATGATTGCAATGGCAGTATCAAAAATTTCGACATTTTCCGTGGATTCCTCAATGGAAACATCCTTTTTCATATAGGAGCCGAAGGTCACCAGAATGCCCATGGCAATGGACAGAGAGTAGAACATCTGCCCCATGGCGGTGACAACAGTCATCCATGAAAAGTTTGCAACGTTGGGAATCAGGAAATACTTGACACCGGCCAATGCGCCCGGACGGGTGACCGAGTAAATAGCTATGACCACAGATAACACCACCAGAACAGGCATCATCAGTTTGGACACACGTTCCACACCATTGCGAACACCGGCAAAAATGATGGCCAGCGTGAAAACCGTAAAGATGAGAAAACACACCTCGGCAGACTGGCCGCTGGAAATAAAAGCGGAAAAATAGCCATCCTGTGCTAACTCACTGCCGTGTCCACTGACATAGGAGGAAAGATAACGGATGACCCAGCCACCGATGACCGAATAGTACGGTACAATCAGAATGGGAATGATGGCATTGATCCATCCACCAAACTTCAGCTTGCCGCTCTTGCCAAATGCTCCGAAAGCACCGACCGGGCTCTTTTTGGTCATGCGGCCCAGCGCGGTTTCTGCCACGATCATGGTGTAACCAAAAGTAACGGCCAGCACAATGTACACCAGCAGAAAAATACCGCCGCCATATTTTGCGGCCAGATACGGGAAACGCCAGATGTTGCCAAGGCCCACGGATGCGCCGGCAGCAGAAAGAACAAAGCCGATCTTACCGGAAAAGGCACTACGCTTGGGTTGTTGTGAATCCATAGTAACACACTCCTATCCTTTTTTCCTATCCACAAACAGGATTAGTGTATCATAAATTTTACAGAGATACAATATTTCGTATCACAATACATTCCCCTGCGGGCAACTATAAAACGGTTGCCCGCTGTTTTTATGCTCAAAAACGGAAGGAGGCAACAATGTCAAGCAAAACCGAAGAATATCTCGTCCTTGCCCAGCGCACGGCAAACGGTCTGACGCGGTACTGGGAAAGCTGGACGGACTACCTGGCCACAGCATCCCGGCTGTACAAGTACAGCTTTCCCGACCAGTTGATGATCTACGCCCAGCGCCCGGATGCCACCGCCTGCGCCGACTTTGACATCTGGAACAACCGGATGAACCGCTATGTGCGCCGGGGTGCCAAGGGCATCGCTCTGCTGGACGAATCCAGCGGATTCCCCCGGCTGCACTACGTTTTCGATGTGTCGGACACCGGGGTGCGCCGCAATTCCCGTGACCCGGAGGTGTGGCAGCTCGGCCCTGATTTGGTGCAGCCGGTTTCGGAGATGTTGAACAAGACCTACGGCATCAGCGGAGAGCGTGTAAGCCAGCAGCTTGCGGACGTTGCAGGAAAACTGGTGGCAGATTACTGGGACAACAACGGTGGCGACATTCGTGCCATCGTTGACGGCTCGCTGCTGATGGATTATGATGAAGCCGGGGTGGAGATGCAGTTCAAGTCCGCTGCCGCCATCAGCGTCACCTACACGTTGCTGGAACGCTGCGGCTTTGAGCCTGCCGGGTGGTTCGACAAGGACGATTTTCAGGCGATCTACAACTTCTCCACCCCGGATGCCGTCTTTGCCCTCGGCGCAGCAGTCAGCGACATGAGCCGGGATGTCTTACGCCAAATTGAGCGCACCGTTAAAACAACCATTCGCCGCAGAAACAACGAAAGGAGCCAATATGAATATGAACAGCAGGAACGTGACCTACTCGACCGTCGGGGACTACCAGCTCCCGAACCTGACCCTGAACCAGCCCCGGAAGCCGCTGGGCAAGTACGGCAGGCTGCGCCGGACGTACCTGATGAACCATCGCCCGGTGTTGTACAACACGATGCTCCTGAACGGGAGCCTGTACCCGCACCTGACGGAGGTGGAGCAAACAGCAGAGAGCCGGATGCAGCAAACCATGGAGCAGTTGCTGAAGCAGGCCCCGGCCCCGGACAAGGAGCAGAATCAGATGGTATGGGTGCAGCACATGAACAGCCTGAAAGCGCAGGCCGAGGAACTGGTGCTGACGGAGCTGATCTACAGCTAAGTTTTCTGGATGCGAATATCCCCACAGAAGCCCAGCAAATCGAAAAAATCGACCAAGCGGAGAGCGAAAAAACGCCCTCCGCTTTTGTTTTGTCGCAGGCTGAAATTGAGAACGAACTGCGTAAGCACGGTTCAGGATTTGCAGGTGGTAAGCAGCGCATTATGGCACTGTACCAGAGCCAGCCTGATCGCAATCTCCGTGCCAAGGCACTGGCAAAGGAATACGGCATCGGTGGGCACTCCCACGATTTTTTGGACGGCAGCAGAGGCTTTGTCAACCATGACTGGAAAGGGCTGGAATTCGACCATTACCCCGACCACCAGAAAACCACCCTGAAATGGGCACAGGTGGAACAATATATCGACCTGATGATTCAGTCCGACCGCTACCTGACCGACAAGGAAAAGGAGTATTACACGCCACCCATCAGCGCAAAGCCGGATGGTGCCCTGACCCATGCAAAAAACCTGATCCGGGATTTCTGCTTGGAGGAATACGACTCCGAGCCGGACTTCTCCAATTTGTCCAAGATCGGCATCGCCTACACCAACGCCACAGACGAGGAGATTCCCATTCAAGTTAATGTGGATTTGGTGGGATACCGGGTGGAACGGTATCTGGGTGAGGTGCTGATAGACGAGCGGCAGTACGAAAGTCTGGAAGATCTGACCGAAACAGAACTGGAGGCTCTGGATTTTTCGGAACTGGTCAGCGTTACGGACGAGGAACTGGAGCATTACCACAACAAGGCGGAGGAGCCGCAACTCTCTGACGAGGAACTGGATGCGTTGCCCATCTCTGCCGTGGTGGACGGAAAAGTGCAGACCTTCCCGGATGCTACTGCCTTGGATGAAGCCCTGAATGCTGAATCTGCGCCGGAAGCTGCCGGGAATTTCCACATCACGGACGAGCATTTGGGCGAGGGCGGTGCAAAGCAGAAATACGCCCGGAATATTGCAGCTATCCGCACCCTGTTTCAGTTGGAACAGGAACACCGTGGAGCCACCGTCGAGGAACAGGAAGTGCTTTCGCAGTATGTGGGCTGGGGCGGTCTGCCGGATGCCTTTGACCCGGATAAGAGCAACTGGTCAAAAGAGTACACGGAACTGAAAGGGCTGCTCTCCGAGGACGAGTACGCCGCCGCCCGTTCCAGCACCCTGAACGCCCACTACACCTCCCCGGTGGTGATTCGCTCTATTTATGATGCAGTCGAGAAAATGGGCTTTAAGTCTGGCAACATCTTGGAGCCGTCCATGGGTGTGGGCAACTTCTTCGGAATGCTGCCGGACACCCTGCAGGACAGTCGGCTGTACGGCGTGGAACTAGACAGCATTACTGGGCGCATTGCGAAAAAACTGTATCCGCAGGCAGACATTACAGTTGCCGGTTTTGAGACCACCGACCGTCGTGATTTCTACGATTTGGCAGTTGGCAACGTGTCCTTTGGTCAGTACAAGGTCAACGATAAGGCGTACAACAAACTTGGTTTTAGCATCCACAATTATTTCTTTGCGAAAGCCATCGACCAAGTGCGACCGGGCGGCGTAGTGGCGTTCGTCACCAGCCGCTACACCATGGACAGCAAGGACAGCACCGCTCGCAAGCACATGGCAGAGCGTGCCGACTTGCTGGGTGCCATCCGTCTGCCCAATAACGCTTTCCGCGCCAATGCTGGCACGGATGTTGTTTCGGATATTATCTTCCTGCAAAAGCGTGACCGCCCTATTGACCATGAGCCGGACTGGGTGCAGTTGGGCAAAACGGAAGATGGCTTTGCCATCAATCAGTATTTCGTAGACCACCCGGAGATGGTTCTAGGTGAACTGACGATGGAAAGCACTCAGTACGGCAAGGAAGAATGTACTGTGCGCCCCATAGAGGGTGCGGTGCTTGCAGACAAGCTTGCCGAGGCGGTACAGCACATCGAGGGACAGTACACTGCCGCCGAGGTGGATGCTCCCGACATTGCCGAGGAAGAAACCGCCCGGCGCACTCTGCCTGCTGACCCGGAGGTGAAGAATTTCTCCTACACGGTGGTGGACGGCGAGGTGTTCTACCGGGAAAACTCTGTGATGACGCAGGTGGAGCTGTCCGACACCGCCAAGGGGCGTGTCACTGGCATGGTGGAGCTGCGGCAGATCGTCAACGAGCTGATTGACCAGCAGTTGAACGACTACCCGGACGAGGACATCAAGGCAACACAGGAGCGTTTGAACGCTGCCTACGATGCCTTTACCGCAAAGTACGGTCTGCTGAACGACCGCAGAAACGGGCGGTTGTTTGAGCAGGATTCCTCCTATTATCTGCTCTGCTCTTTGGAAAATCTGGACGAGCAGGGACAGCTTAAATCCAAAACGGCGATGTTTACGAAGCGCACCATTCGCCCGGAGCGCACCGTCACCAGTGTAGACACCCCCAGCGAAGCGTTGGCGGTGTCCATCGGGGAACACGGCAAAGTAGACCTGCCCTATATGGCGGAGCTGTTGGGCACCCCCGGTGACTATGGGCGCATTACCACCGAACTTTCCGGTGTGATCTTCAAAGACCCTGCCGCCGACCCCACCGACCCGGAAGCAGGCTGGCAGATGGCAGACGAGTACCTGTCCGGCGATGTCCGGGCAAAGCTGCGGATGGCGCAGTTCACAGCCGAAACGAACCCGGAGTTTGTGGTCAATGTGGATGCGCTGACCAAGGCGCAGCCCAGAGAACTGGAAGCCTCAGAAATTGATGTGCGGTTGGGCGCAACATGGCTGAACCCGGACATTATTCAGAAGTTTATGACCGAGACGTTCCAGATCCCCTACTATCTGCGCCATGCAGTCAAGGTGAGATATTCTCCCTATACCGCAGAATGGCGTGTGGAGGGCAAAACTGCCACCGGGCGGGGCGATATTATCTCCTCCGAGACCTACGGCACCAGCCGTGCCAATGCCTACAAGATTCTGGAGGAGACCCTGAACCTGAAAGATGTCCGCATCTATGACACCATTGAGGATGCCGAAGGCAAGCCCAAGCGGGTGTTGAACAAGCGGGAGACTATGCTGGCACAGCAGAAACAGCAGGTCATCAAGGACGCTTTTGCCAACTGGGTCTGGCAGGACCCCCAGCGGCGCATTGCGCTGGTTCGGCAGTACAACGAGCTGTTCAACTCTACCCGCCCCCGTGAATACGATGGCTCCCACATCAAATTCGTGGGCATGAACCCGGAGATCACCCTCCGGGAGCACCAGCGCAACGCCATCGCTCATGTGCTTTATGGCGGTAATACGCTGCTTGCGCACGAAGTTGGCGCGGGCAAAACCTACGAAATGGCGGCATCCGCTATGGAAGCAAAACGGCTGGGGCTGTGCCAGAAATCGCTGTTTGTTGTGCCCAATCACCTGACGGAGCAGTGGGCTTCGGAGTTCCTGAACCTCTACCCTAACGCAAAACTTTTGGTGGCACGGCGCAAGGACTTTGAAACTGCCAATCGCAAAAAGTTCTGCGCCCGCATCGCCACCGGGGACTATGATGCTGTCATCATCGGCCATTCGCAGTTTGAGCGCATTCCGCTGTCTTTTGAGCGGCAGGAGCGCATCATTCAGGAGCAAATTGATGAAACACTTGCCGCCATCAACGAACTGAAAGCCCACGCAGGTGAAAATTTCAGTATCAAACAGATGGAAAAGACCCGGAAAACGCTGGAAACTAAGCTGGAAAAACTGCGCTCCGATGAGCGTAAAGACGATGTAGTAACCTTCGAGCAGTTGGGTGTTGACCGCCTGTTTGTGGACGAGTCACACGCGTTCAAAAATCTGTTCGTCACCACAAAAATGCGTAATGTCGCAGGATTATCCACAAGCGAAGCCCAGAAATCCAGCGATATGTTTGGCAAGTGCCGCTATCTGGACGAGATCACCGGAGGGCGGGGCGTGGTGTTTGCTACGGGTACGCCCGTAAGCAATTCCATGACCGAGCTGTACACGGTCATGCGCTACCTCCAGTACAGCACCTTGCAGCAGAAAAAGCTGACCCACTTCGACTGCTGGGCATCCACCTTTGGCGAGACCACTACCGCCATCGAGCTTGCGCCGGAGGGCACGGGCTACCGTGCCCGCACCCGGTTCGCCAAGTTTTTCAACCTCCCGGAATTGATGTCCATGTTCAAGGAGGTTGCGGACATTAAAACATCCGACCAGCTCCATCTTCCGGTGCCGGAGGCAAAGTTTGAGACCGTGGTGGCGAAACCCTCGGAGATCCAAAAGGAAATGGTGCAGGAACTGAGCAAACGTGCCGCAAAGATCCACTCCGGCACGGTGGATGCGTCCGTGGACAATATGCTCTGTGTCACCAACGACGGCAGAAAGATCGGCTTGGACGTTCGCCTGATGAACCCCCTGCTGCCGGACGACCCCAACAGCAAGCTGAACGTATGCGTTCAGAACGTGCTGAAGCTCTGGGAGGAAGGCAAAGACCAGAAGCTGACCCAGCTTTTGTTCTGTGACCTCTCGACACCAAAGAACGATGGCAATTTCAATGTCTACGATGACATTCGCAAAAAGCTGATCACTGCCGGAGTGCCGGAAAACGAGATTGAGTTTATCCACAACGCAGATACCGAAGCAAAAAAGGCGGCATTGTTCTCCAAAGTGCGCTCCGGTGATGTGCGAGTTTTGCTCGGAAGTACGGCAAAGATGGGAGCAGGCACCAACGTGCAGTCCCGGCTCGTGGCGGTGCATCACTTGGATGTCGGCTGGAAACCCAGCGACATGACCCAGCGCAACGGGCGAATCATCCGGCAGGGCAACATGAATAAGGAAGTCAAGGTGTTCAATTACGTTACGGAAGGGACATTTGACAGTTATTTGTTCCAAACTTTGGAAAACAAACAGCGGTTTATCAGCCAAATCATGACCAGCAAATCTCCTGTTCGCTCTTGCGAGGATGTGGACGAACAGGCACTTTCCTATGCGGAGATCAAGGCACTGTGCGCCGGAAATCCGCTCATCAAGGAGAAGATGGATTTGGATGTGCAGGTCGCCAAGCTGAAGGTGCTGAAAGCCGACCACCAGAGTCAGAAATTCCGCCTGCAAGACAAGCTGCTGACCAAATTCCCGGCTGACATTCGGGAAACGAACGCCTATATTGCTGGGGTGAAAGCGGACGCACAGCTTGCCGCCGCCCATCCGCAGGTGCAAGAGGGTTTCTGCGGCATGACCGTCAAGGGCGTGACCTACGATGAGAAAAAGGCCGCTGGTGAGCGTCTGGTGCTTGCCTGCTCGGAACTGCCCAACGCCGAGGAAAAAGTGATTGGCAGTTATCGGGGCTTTGAACTGTCACTGCGGTTCGACACCTACCGCAGTGAGTATCAGGCCCTTTTGAAGGGGCAGCGGAAGTACACGGTGCCCTTGGGCACCGACCCTCTGGGCAACATTATCCGTCTGGATAATTCCCTGAACAACTTTCCGGAGCGCATCACCGCCGCAGAGAACGAGCTGGCTACCCTGCATCAGCAGCAGGCAGCAGCACAAATCGAGGTGGAAAAGCCCTTCCCACAGGAGGAAGAACTGGCAGAGAAGTCCGCTCGGCTTGCAGAGCTGAACGCCCAGTTGGATGTGGACGAAAAGAGCCACGACCCGGAACAGGATGAGGAAGAACAGGAGGACGCACCTCGCCGCCCCTCGGTGCTGGCGGCACTGGAGGAAAAATCCGATAAGTCGGAGCCGGTGAAGCCCTTCCGCAGTTATTACGACAAGGACGGTGATGCCCGGTGAGGGAAAAGCGGGACGAGATCATCATCCTGAGAACCACAAAGACCGAGAAGAACCGCATCTATGAGAAAATGCTGGGCATGGGCATCCGCAGCCTGAGTGCCTATATCCGCAAGATGGCACTGGACGGCTACTGTTTGAACCTTGACCTGCCGCAACTACAACGCATGGCGTATCTTTTGCAGATGTGCAGCAACAACTTGAACCAGTACGCCAAAGCCGCCAATGAAAATGGTCGGGTCTACGTCGCCGACATGGAGGACCTGCGGCAGCGGCTGGACGAGTTGATTGATATTGGTCGGCAGATCCTCTCCCGGCTGGCAGAACTCTAAATTTTTCCCCGCAGTTGGAGGACTGCGGGGGTACATAAGGGGTGACATCCTTGCAACTCAGTGGTTGCTACCTTTATAATAAGGGCGAAAGAGAGGCAGGTGCTGGATATGAGGTTTGTTTTTAAGATGATCGTTTTTCCGTTTTGGCTGCTTACGGCTTTCCTTGCGCTGATGCTGAAATGGACGCTGAACCTGTCGGCGTTTGTGCTGGCTCTGCCCATGCTGTATATTTTTGGCTGCGGCCTTTATACGCTGTACTGCCGGGAGTGGATGCAGTTTTTGATCTTGCTGGTGGCGGAGTTTGGATGCTTTGTGTTGATTTTCATGGGCGCTTTGATTGCAGATGCAGCAGAGCGTTTTAGTGGCTGGGTTGCCGGATTGTGAGGGATACTATGGAAAACCAGAAATTGGAGGCTTGTTATTCTGAACACAGCAGCACGATCTTTTCTGAAATGCTGGACGAGGATGAAAACTATCAACGGCTGAAAAAAGCCAAACTAGCAGCCGAGAAAGCATTGCAGAACGTCATCAGCAAAGAAGCATGGAAGCAATATCTTGCCTTAGATGAGATCGGCAACGAGCTGGAATGCGCCCGATACAAAGCAATGTATCTTGCAGGGGCAGCAGACTGCAAAAAACTAGAAGAATGATTCAGATGCCGCCTCCGGGCGGCATTTTTCTTTGCAATAGGGGGGTGATGACGCTGGCAGCAACACGGCTGATTGCGCTGCACAAAAACAAGGGCATGACCGTTGCGGCCTGCCTGAAAAATCGCACGGACTATATTGAAAACCCGGACAAGACCGAGCAGGGGCAGTTTGTCAGCAGCTATGCTTGCAGCGCCCTGACAGCAGATGAAGAATTTATGCTTACCAAGCGGCAGTACAATCTCGTAAACGGACGCAGGCAGAAGAGTGATGTAATCGCTTATCAGATACGGCAGTCCTTCCGTCCGGGGGAAATCACCGCAGAGGAGGCTAATAAGGTGGGCTACGAACTCGCCATGCGCTTTACCAAGGGCAAGCACGCCTTTGTGGTGGCAACGCACACAGACCGGCAGCACATCCACAACCATGTGATCTTCAACTCAACAGTGTTGGATGGCACCAGAAAGTTCCGGGATTTTTTCTTTTCGGCGTTGGCAGTGCAGCGGTTGAGTGACCTGATTTGTTTAGAGCACCAGTTGTCCATCATTGAGAAGAAACCCTACCGGGAACGGCAGAAGCGTGTTCTCTATCCTCCCAAGGAGAGTAATCGTGACCGCTTGTGCGGAATCATCGACACCATCCTTGCAGAACAGCCGAAGGATTTTGAAGTCTTTCTGCAAAAACTGGAGCAGCAGGGCTATGAGGCGAAGCGTGGCAAGTACACGTCGGTGAAGGGAAAAGGGCAGAAGCGCTTTATCCGGTTCCGCACTCTGGGCACCGGCTATGGTGAGGACGAGATCAAAGCGGTGCTGGAGGGCAAGGCGAAACACCAACCGTACCAGAAGCAGCCGCCCAAAGAACAGCCCTTCCAGTTGCTGGTGGACATTCAGGGAAAAATGGCAGAGGGCAAAAGTGTCGGCTATAAAAAGTGGGCAACGAAGTTCAATCTGAAAGAGATGTCCAAAACTCTGCTGTTCTTACAAGAGCAGAAAATCAGCAGTGCCGAGGAGCTGCGGGAACGTGCAACGGCAGCAACAGAACGCTATCATGCTATGGGGGATTCCATCAAGGCAGCGGAAGCAAGGCTGACAGAAATTGCTATCCTGAAAACCCACATTATCAACTATGCCAAGACCCGTGAAGTGTACGCCGCCTATCTGAAAGCCGGGTACAGCAAAAAGTTTTTGGAAGCCCACCGAGAGGAGATCACTCTGCACAAGGCGGCGAAAACTGCCTTTGACGAGGCCGGACTGCAAAAATTGCCTAAGGTCAAGGAGTTGGATGCGGAGTTTGCAGAGCTGCTGACCAAAAAGAAAGCAGCCTACCCGGACTACCGCAAGGCACGGAACGAGATGCAGGAACTGGTTCGGGCACAGAAAAATGTAGAACGATTTTTTGCGGAGGAAAAGGGCACCACCGAGAAAACTCAGACCCGATATGAATATTCTGTTTGTCGTTACGCACGATTATGAATTTCTGAACCGGGCGTGTAACTGCTATGTCCGGATAGATAAGATAAATTGATCGGGAAAAAACAGCGACTTTGAACGGTCGAATTTGCTTTCAGACCTTCAATAGCAACAGCACCCCCACACAGATTGACATGCTACCCCCAGAGTATTCAGAGTTTTGTTTTTTACTCTGTCTACTCTGGGGGTAGCATATCACAGGACGGTGCCGGGGGCGAATTCTCCCGGTTTTTGGACTTCCTCAGCAGGCTTGCCGACATTCAGACCGGGAAGACCGTTGCTGCGGATGTTTCGTTTTGCAAAAGACGGTGCACCGACTGATTTATGGAAGTGCCAGCACATCGGTAAGGGAGGTGCGGATCAGTTCTATCAGCTCGTCGGTCACCGGGGGCAGGGTGCGTCCTACATGGTGTGCCAGCAGCAGATACAAAGGCTGGGGCGGGTCCAACGCAGCGCACCGGGGATGGTGGCGGCGCTCCATCAGGTTCAGGGGCAGCAGGGAATCGGCAATGCCAATATTTGCTAGCTGCCGCAGGATGGAGGTATCCGCCTCACAGGCAGCGGGGGGCAGCTGCCCGAACATCTGGGGCAGCAGGGCGTCTTGCAGGGTCCGGAGGGTGGAGCCTGTCGATGCCATTAGCTGGGGGCGGGGGTCCAGCCCCCCGGGGAACAGATCCCCGGGCTGCCATCCCTCCGGGCAGCGGCAGGGGGCAAAGCAGTAGACCATCTCCGTAAGGGTCAGTACCTGACAGTGCAGCAGGTCCTGCCGGGGCTGGGAGGAAAGAAAGATGCCCAGATCTGTGGAGGAGTTCATCAGGGATTCCAGGGTCTGCTCCCGGTTCTCCTCACGGATGGTCAGCTGGATATCCGGGTGCCGGGCGCAGAATGCAGGCAGGGCGTGGTCCCGCAGCGCCTTGGCAAACAGGGGGTCACAGCTGATATACAGTTTGCCGCCGCGTCCCTGCCGGTAGGACTTGGTGTGGGCAAACATCTCGTTTTCGATGTGGAGGATGTTCCGGGCGTTGTTTACAAAGATGGTTCCGGCACTGGTGGGACGCAGCCGGTTGTGCTCCCGGGTGAACAGGGGAGTGCTCACCATCTCCTCCACGGCACGCAGGTGGCGGGAAAGGGCGGACTGCGCCAAAAAATGCCGCTCTGCCGCCCGGGAAAGACTCTGCTCCTCCACGATAGAAATCAAATACTCCATCACCCGGCTGTCAAGGTTCACCTCCTGCATGGTCTGCAGGGCGGTGCCCACTGCCTCCCGGGGCAGGCTGCCGGTGTCTGCCAGCTGAGAGGGTGAGAGCACTTCTTGCAGCAGCTGGTCCACCAGCGGGTCGTCGGTGGGCTTGTACCGGGGATCGCGGAGGCGTTCGGTGATCAGCAGACCTGCCAGATACCGCTCCGGCTCCGTAAGGGTGTGCCCCAGCGGGAAACGCAGGTGCAGGGTCTGGTGCACAGGAGGATTCAGCGGACGGTAGGCAAGTTCGCTGCAGGGAAATACGTGAGCGTTGCTTACCAGCCCCACTCCCACTGCCTGATGCATCATGGAGTCCAGCAGGATAACGTCGTTGGACTCAAAGGCGACTACGGGCTGGAACCCCGCCTGCTGGAAAAGCTGCTCTGCAATGAGCCGGATGCTGTGGCGGGGACCCTGCAATACAAAGGGAGTGTCCCGCAGGTCTGCCAGATGGATGGTCTCCTGCTTTGCCAGTGGGTGGGAGGCAGGCAGGGACACCAGCAGTTCTTCGTGGGCAATGGGGATGTCGGTGATCTCGCTGCTGGTGGCACCGGCGCCCAGTGCCAGGTCCACCAGTCCCCGGGCGATGGCTCCCGGCTGCTCGGCGGCATACAGCTCGGTGAGGCTCAGGGAGATGTCCGGGTACCGGCGGGAGAACTGGTTGTAGATCTTGCTGAAGATGATGGCACCCCGGTTGGGGGCGGTGACAAGACGGATCGCCTTGCGGTTGCCGCCGGTGACCTCTTTCATGGTCAGCAGCATACGGTTCTGCTCGTCAAGGATCTTCTGGGCGCATTCCACCACATACCGTCCCACGGCGGTTGGGTACAGGCGGCGGTTGTACCGCAGGAACAAAGCAAAGCCAAAGGTGCGCTCGCACTCTGCCAGAAACTTGCTCAGCGCCGAGGGGGAGACGTGGAGCGCCTGCGCCGCATGGCTCAGATTGCCATAATTTGCAATGGTGGAAAGGTAATAATACTGACGGGTGTTCATAGCAGGTCCCTTTTGTTACAAAATGGTAAAAAGTCGGATTTTAGCCAGAAATCTGCAAAGTGCTGGGGAATATGGAAAAAATTTTCCATAATAAGTATAAAGGACCACAAAAGGAATTGCAAGCTGCTGTGAACAAATTGTTATGAAAAAACGGAATTCTTGTGTATCGTAAAGTGAAGCGGCAGGTTGTACAATGAAAGCACAGAGAGGGTAACACCTCAACCAACGCAGAATGATCACCGGAAAAGAAGGAGACTAACAATGAAGAAGATCACCAGAAGATCCATGCTCAAGGGCAGCGCCGTTGCTGCTGCAGCCCTTGCTCTGTCCGCCTGCGGCGGCTCCAGCTCCAGCACCGCTTCCTCCGCCAGCACTGCTGCATCCGCAGCCGGCACCGCTGCCGCTGACGGCATCGGCTTCCCCAAGAATGAGACCATCACGCTGGCAGTTCCCGGCAAGGCAGGCGGCGGCTCCGATCTGGCGATCCGTTACTACAGTGAGGGTCTGAACCGCATCTACGGTCTCAAGACCACCGTTACCAACTACGACTCCAACACCGTGGGTCACCAGACCGTGGCAAATGCAAAGCCCGATGGCACCACCCTGATGGTCGCCACCTCCGCTCTGAACATCCAGTACATCACCGGCAATGCACAGGTCAACCCCATGACCGACCTGACCCTCATCGCCTGCCTGCAGGACAACGGCTTCTCCACCCTGGCAGTGCCCAAGAATGCTCCCTACGATGACTTCAATGGCTTTGTGGAGTACGCAAAGGCTCACCCCAACGAGCTGAACGCTGGTATGCCTGCTGCCGGTGCCAACACCTTCCTGTTCGGCAAGCTGTGCGGCGTTCTGGGCATCGAGCTGAACAAGGTGGAGTGCGCTTCTGAGTCCGACCGTCTCACCAACCTCGCCGGCGGCTTCATCGACATCGGCGTCGTGGGTTTGGGCAACGCACAGGAGTACGAGAAGGCTGGCAAGCTGAAGGTCATCGGCACTGTGGCAGGCGACGGCATCACCATCAGCGAGTACCCCGCAGAGCTGCCGGAGAACTACAAGACTCTGCAGGAGCAGGGCTTCCAGGATTGCTACATGCTGGTCTACCACTACCTGATGGGACCTGCCGGCATGGACGAGACCATGGTAAAGGAAATGAACGCTGCCATGCAGGCTGTGGTGGAGGATCCCACCGTCAACGAGGGCATTGCAGGCATTGGTCACATCCCCGGCTGGCACGATCTGGAAGAGTCCGAGGAGCTGCACCAGAAGGAGTACGACGAGCTGGTAGAGATCGCAAAGAGCCTGAATATGTACGTTCAGGGCTGATACGGGCTGAATGAAATAGAGATTATCCGCACTGAATCTGCACAGGATCGATTTAAAGTGCGTTCCTCGTATAATAAAATAGTAGTATTTATAGACCGCTCTCCAGCGGAATGCTACAA
>ERZ1106983.580-NODE-580-length-42831-cov-24.509421_pt1 | contig 42831 bp, 34 predicted proteins | sample MGYA00403693_ERZ1106983 | MGnify/ENA primary metagenome ERZ1106983 (study PRJEB35170, sample SAMEA104062420) | human gut metagenome | biome: human gut; feature: human-associated habitat; material: faeces | place: Denmark | collected 2012-07-13 ...
ACCCTAAGGGAGCTCTATTAAAGTTACCCTTTTTTACCACCGATATGAAAAAGAATTTTTTTGCTAATTTATGGTTGACTTTTCATAGCTGGTCTCCTGTTCTATACTTTTATTTTGTATTAGCTTCCATCTGCAAAACAGAATTATTCCACCTTATGTCTTCCCTTATTTTGTTAATCCAGATGTAATTACTTCTATCTCGATTATCAGAAATGATATGCTCAAATTCCTTTTTATTATTTTCTACATATTCACCATTTAAAAAAGATTCTATACTTTTTGTTTTTAATTTACTTCTAAAATCCACTGGTAATCCCATGATTTTGGTATTATATTCATAACACAATCTTTTACATTTATCCTCCAGCTTTTTCGTATTTTTATCATAAAAATACTTAGGAAAAGCAATTATCATAAATATGAAGCCAATAAATCCATCATAAAACCAAGGATTATCTATCAAAAAAATATTTGCAAATGAAGTTTTAGATTTTACTCTATATCTTTTTTCAAGATTTGTTATAACTTGGGTAAGATATAAACCATGCTCAACAATCATCCGTATATTATACACTTTAACTCCTTCTATTTTTGCCTTGCAAGACAGAATTATTCCACTCTATTTCTTCTATAACCTGCTTTAAAATTTCACAATGCCTTTTATACTTCTCGTTTGATATGGCATATCTGATTCCTATTTTAGGTTCTTCTTTTGGCTCAGGTTGTAAATATTCCCACAACTTATTATATTTTAACATTTCCTTTATATTTAAAGGCAAATTATATATGGTCTGATAATATTGGTAGCATAATTTCTTTATTTCTTTTTCTTTATCATCTGTTTTGGCATCGTATAATCCTTTAGGTGCCCCCGCTAAAAAAATAAGTACTTCCGGGATACTATCAAGTGTATATATGTCATCAAATACAAACAAATTCAAAAAAGAAGTTTTTACTTTCATATTTGTTCTTTTCTCTATGTATTTTAATGAGTTTACCAATTGTTTTCCCAAATCTATAATGTATTGCATATACTTTACATACTTTCACTTTCAGATTTGCTATTTATAGCATTTTCCAATTTTTGAGCAAAAGACATAATCTGTCGAACCATCTCTTTGGAATTTTCAAGAGACATTTTGTCAATTTCTTTATATTCCCAGGGCATTGCAAACAGGTAGTATCCTGTGTTCAATGCAATTGCAATCTGATCTCCTACCACAGCCATTCCAAAGCCACCATACTGATTATATATCAGCAATAGTTGCTCCATTACATAAGGCGTTAAAACATAAAAAGCTTCATATTCATTTGTTGCATACACTTCAAAAACATCGTCAAATCTTGAATTTTCCATATGTATTCTGTGATCTGTTTTTTTATTGCCTTTGTAATATTGAGCTCCTCTGTATTTTTTTGAAAATACTCTTACATTTCCCTGTAAATTGGATTTAAAACTAAGCACATATGCTTGTCCTGTAAAAAGATTTTCATATACATATTCATCTTTGTTGCTATTGTATACTGATTCTGATAATGATATATTCGAAAAATAACACATTTTCCCGTTTTTGTTGTAACTGACTAGATAATTTCCATCTGCCTTGCTAAATGCCGGTACTACACCTGACGCATATAATTTAACAGTATCTATGTGTCCATTAGGATCACATTTTGCTCCCGGAATACTCTCTTCCACAGCTTTTACAACAATTGTATTATCATATAATTCCTTGGTTCTTTTCGATGAACGATACCAGTTCCATGCAACCGGAGCAAAGACAAGAAATCCTACAATTACAATAGCAACCAAAATTCCATAATTATGCGAACCACTAATTAACATCAGTACATTTCCTGCTGCTACAATAACAGATAATATGAAAAACCATACTACAAGAAGGACTATATATACCTTTTTCTTTTTTATACCATTTTTAACATCCGCATTTACATCATTTTTAGGCGAAGAATATTTAAAATCCGTATTAGCATCCCTTGTCAAAATCACATTTCTGATCTGTCTCATGGCTTCCTGAAAATCAGTTTTATTATTTTCATCCATACTAATCCTCATTTCTGTACACATTTCCTAATATGTATTAAAAACATTGTCAATTGTTTATCCCTCTTTATGTACTATCCTTTTACGGTTCATAAAAACGGTTAAATATCCAGTCTATAAAAAGTTTTCCAAATACCCAAAACAAAATCCATCCGATCAGCACATAATTTACAACTTCAGAGAAAGCAATGGCTCCTTTCAGTGAAAATACATGCTCCGGTTCTGAAGGCAAATATATTAATTCTACCTTATCTCCATAATTTCCCAGCTTTGATCGAACTTTACACCTATATTCTTCTCCGTCAATATTATATTTTACATAGGTTACATCATTATATGTTCCGTTTTCAGTACCTCTTGTTACTCCTCTTATTTCCTCCCATTCTGTGGTTGCTTCTATTATTTCACATTGTACAGGAATTCCATGTGTTATAATATTGTGATACCGAATTTTAAAATAACATAGTAATACAATAATTGCAATCACAAAGATATACAAAATCACATTGTAATTTAAAATTATTTTTCTTTTCTTCTTCATCTTGCCCCTCTGTTTCTCCTATAACCTACTTTAAAATCTTACAATAGCTTTTATACTTCTCGTTAGATATCTCATGCACTTTAATAAAAATAACAGTTTTTTATAAATATAATCGCAGTTATAAAGGAAATAGCAGTAGAACAGGCATATACTACATTTTTCTTTTTTTGTGACATATTTTCAGCAAGTAGATAAATCGGAAAAAGACTATAATAATATCTGTAAAAGCTGGTTGTTGGCGCATTATAACTTGGAATGCGAATTGTTGCATTAATTGCTGCCAAACTAAATAATACATACAAAATAAGTACTAACATATCTGATAAGTCATTTTGTCTGGTTTTGTATGAGCGGATATAACAATATATTTCATATAAAATAAAACAAACTATCGTCAATGAAAGTACTTCGTTTATTCTGAATAGTACACAATTTCCTTCTATGTTTCCAAATATCGTTTTTAACTGTATATATAATTCCTGAACAGGATTTATTTTCATTCTTTTCCAGTAATCATACTGGCAGTCGATAAAACTTTTCCAACTTCCAAATGTAACCTGTAAATAAAATGGATACAGACAACTGATAATCGTTGCTGGAATATAAGTTCTGATTATGTCCAGGAACTTTAACTTATGAGCATGCCACAATACACACATGCCTATAAATACAGCAAAATACAGCATTGCCGCAATACTCTTAACAGTAACGGCAATTCCCATAATACAACCAAATATGAAGCCAAATCTTCTTTTGGTAAAAAGGTAGTACACCAGCAATGTTAAAAAGAGCAGTAATACCTCTGTGTATGGTATCATAGAAAAAAAACCGCAGGAGCCAAATGCAAATAATTGTAGTATATATGATTCTTTCTTCGCTGTTAAAGAGTATAATAAAAACAGGACTGCAAAAAAGGCTGCCTGATTCACTATCAGCAACCCTTTTACTCCTATAAATCTGATCAAAACAGGAATTAATGGGAAAAAAGCTGTCTGCCATACCGACGTATAGCCGTTTTGAGCAATTGACAGATAATGCTCACTATCCCATTGTGTGCACAACTGTGATATTGATGAACCACACGCTGCAATAATTATTCCGTATGTAATTCGTGAGCATAAAAAAATAATAATAATTTTAGCATATTTGCTCTGTATTGTCTTTTGCATATTTATGTTTCCCCAGCTTTAACATTATAATAGAGCCAGTTCTCGTCCTGATATTCAAGACTATATTTATCCGGATGTTTATTCAGATACATTATCAAAGGTACATTCGTTGTAGAAAGTAAATATGCATCAAATTGGTACTTTTCTAATAGTTCCTGCATATGAACGCTCTTTGTTACTGATTCAGGATTCATAATGTCTAAATAGTCCTGAATAACTCCCTGCTGTTTATATGGCTCATACCTTCCATCCACAAATACCTGTATATCATGATCCATAAGATATGCTCCAACATTATAATGATTCAGCATACGCATTGGTTTATCCTGCTCTAATATTGTCATAAGTTCATCTGGAACAATACCCTGCATATTTTCCTGTGAATACTGACTGCCAGATACCGTAATTATAACAAAGATTACCTGAATGACAGTAATTCCCAATAGTAAACCATTATTTATTTTATCATGCGTCTGTTTCAGTTTTATCTCATTTTTCAGCGTTTTACTTTTTCCCGGAGATAATTCAATTTGAAAAGCATAAGGTGCGATCAAACATGTCTGTACAATTACAAGATAAGTTAAAAATCTTTCACTTCGCAAAAACAAAACAATATATAGGAAAAAGAGTGCCAACATGGATGCATTGATTTGCTTATCTGTCTGAACTATTGTAAATATGCCCAACAATAAAGGCAAAATCTCCAATACCAAAGTCAGCACATTTTTGGCATCAGGTGATGCCCATTCTGATATATAAGCCAACATCATACTGTCCTGCATATTTTCATATGGGTATATTAACATATGCCATCCATATGGATTTATCAGATTGGCAGCAACTACCAGGACAAACACAATAAAAATATGACCTATCCACTGTCCATCCGGTTTGTCAAAACTGATCTTGCCTATATTCTTTACAAATATACCTGCTACGGAGATTAACATTACTATTCCTACCATATAATAAGACAGCATTGCTGTACCTCCATGTATATTTACCCACAGTACAGTTATTATCGGTAACAGATACATTGGTTTATATTTTTTATTTAAAACAGCATTACGTAGAATTACACAAAAAGCAGCTACAAAAAGCGCTGATACATACTGTGGTCTTGCCACTGTCATATTTGCATAAACTGCAAATTGCGGCAAAAGAACCAGCATCCAATATAATGCAGGTGGATTCTGATTCTTTCTAAATAGCCCCGCCTGTTTACAGCACAAATATACAACTATAAGATATAGCAAATGACAGCCTATCACTATCCAACGCATGCCCATACAGGATACCAGATAAATCAATACACCAAATAACCATTCATGTGCCATCCAGGGCTTATCACCAATGATCCAACTTCCAATACAGTTTTTTACCATACCATGTTGAACGATCCATTCTCCTGTCTTGATATGCCAGAATGCATCATTCATCTCAAATGATTGGTTTATCTTATACACGCCAACACAACAGATCATGAGAAAAATAACATATCCAAAATAATGATAATAATGATTCAAATAATCTTTTATTTTAACTTTCATATTTATCCTATTTCTTATTTATTAGGATTCTTCGGCGAACTGTTCGGTGAAACAACTACCCATTCTCCTGTATTGGAATCTGCTGTAGGTCCTACAGTAAGTGTACCATCAGGATATGCCCATACCGTATCTGTAGGTGCTAATACATTTACATTCAATCTATCTGCCACACTATTAGCAATTCCGCTGTCAACAGCTCCGGCTCCACAGGAAACCAGTCGAATGTTTTTGCCTTCTAATCCTCTGTTCTTCATTATTTTTTCAAAATTTTTGGAGTTAATATCTACCCACGCGCCATTTGCATATATCTGCATTTTTCCATCACTCGATGCATGAATAATAACATCTACATAACCATCTACCGGTTTTGCCTTAGCTGCATACTCTCCAAACTTTTCGCCTTCTCCGGCTCCAACTAACGTTACCTTGTCACCTTCTACTGCATTACTATCATCTTCTTTATCAGAAGATACCAGAGCTTGCGCCCCCCATGCCTTAGTCTTAGCAGTTTGGACAAAGCTAAATGTAATATCGTTATTAAGGAGATTTAGCAGTTTTACTTTATACTTGCAGATTAAAGTAATATCCTCAGTTCCATTAGTATAGATAGAAGAGCTGTTAAGATTCAAACCATCCAGACCATCTATCACTCCCATATCCCGAAGATTTCTATCGCAGTCAATTTCGTCATTTATCGTCAAATGTTTTACCATTAACCCCTTGGAAAGTGCTCCTGCAAAATATCCCTTGCCAATTTCAAATCCTTCATTTCCTGCTACTTTAACCAATGATTTGATCCACGCGGTCTTATCATCAGTCGAAGCAATTTCCTGAACTATATCTTTGACGTTACTGCCATCCTCTTTTATTTCTGATATTGTGTCACTAAGTTCTGAACCGCCTCTACCAAATTTCTGCAGAGATTTAATACCATCCGTTATACCGTCTTCCAACCCCTCTATTTGCTGACGCGTTTCGCTGGAATCAGCATAAACTTTTGCCTGAATATCATTCAACCCACTCAAACTATAGAAGTACAGATATTGTGACATTTCCTCCGCAGTCTGATTCAGTGCAATTCCAATTTTCGCCTGGGCAGTGCATATATTCACTATACTTAGCAGTATTACTATCAAAAACATAAATACAGATAAAGATAAAGTTGCCTCTATGACGACTGCTCCATTTTCCGCATTTGAAACTTTCTTTTTTCTAAACATATCTTTTACTTATCCTTTTTCCGGTTCTTTCTACTCCAAATGTCCAATCATCTATAACATCCGTTTTTACAAGGTCTATGTCCAATACATTATCTTCCTGTGCAAAGATTCGCAGTTTCTTCAACTCTCTGCGCTCATTTTGTCTTATAAACTCCAGTTTTTCAGATGTATTCAGATTAATGTCTTTTTTATAAAATTTCGCATTGCGTCCCTAAAAAGTCTACTTTTTCATTTACTATTTTAATTCCTATCCCTTCCTCTTCATCCCACTTTGTATCCAATAAAAGAATAACTACTCTATCCTCTTCTAATGGTAAATAAATAGATTGAAGCTTTACTAATTGTGCCATTTCACTTTTATTATGAATGATTGGTGCATAAATATCTGCCTGTTCCTCAAACATATTTCTATACTCTTGACACTGACTCTGGTAATAATCATATATCATATTTTCTATTTGATTTGTTAATATGCCTTTACTTTCGTTAAAATTTATAAATGCCTGCCTTTGGGTTTCTGCTATTTCTTCATCTTCGTTTCCTTCTACTGATAGCTCAACAACACATGCCTGTTGAAATAACACATATTCATATTTTCCCTTCCAAGTAACTTGAAAATACAAATCGCCAAAAATACTATCTTGTTTCATCTACTTTCCTCCTTTTTTATATTCAGAACAACCTCCCAAATGTTTAAATATAGGTGCATTTATGTTGGTTGGAACTAACTGTATTGTCTCAACATCATTTAGCTCATGCCATGTATAGTTATTTTCTTTCCGCCATTTCTCTATATCTTTAGCCGTATACACCTTTCCATCTGTACTCAATTGCTCTGCTAATTTTGCATCCGCTGATTTAAAATTATCTACACGTTTATCTGTCATTCCTGAAATTTTAACTTCTGCAACTGCAAAAGGTGAGAAATCTGGAATACCATTTTTATACTCTACACCCTTTACCCCATATTTATCTAAAATATCTTTAACTCTAGGATCATCTGAGATAAATACAGACTCTCCTCTCTCTTCTGTCCAATGTCCATTAGTACTGGAATTAGCTGGGCAGTTCTTAATTCTTTCTTCATATTTACTATTTTTAGGTACTACATCATACCCTTTTGTATATAATCCATCTTCATGAATTAAATTGAGAATAGGTGCATCCTTGCCGGAGCCGCCTGCAACGGCTTCGCTGGGGTCAGGTTTCTTCTCGCCATCTATAAACTTCTCAATTCGGGCATATGTATTATCAAGAGTAGTTAAAATACTCTGTCCTGTTTCCGTACGTTCTACATAGTCCACTGCCATATCTACGTTTCTGATAAACTCAGAAGTATCTATGACCGGTGTTTCCTCGTGGGCTGTCATGTTCAACAGCACTACGTCCTTAGAGAATATGAAGCGTATCGGGAATTTCAGTTGATAATTGACTGTGACTTCATACGTCTGATAGACAACGTAATTATGTACTTTATGTGTTTCTACCGTGATATTGGCAGGTGTCATTCCTGCATAGAAGCCGGTATCTTCTATTTCTTTGATTAATTCGCTCTTCTGTACATCCGATGCCGTTCCATAATCACTTATGTTAAATACATCCAGGTACCTGTAAAGTTCCTTTGTGACCTGTGTATCCCCCTGATTGGAGGTCGGTATCGTTTTATCAAATTGTTCCTGATTCGGGTCTGCAAATCTGGCTGCATAGGTGATCGCTTCCTGCGACACAACACTGTTGATCTTCGCCTTCAGGTAATACATATTACCCATATACAGCAGGAACATCAGGACAAAGAACATGATCGGGTAGACAAATGCCGACTCAATGATCAATGCCCCATGTTCTTTATGCAGCCATTTTTTTAATCGCTGTATTATTTTCATTCTATCCCCATGCAGCCTCTGGCTGCTCCTTTTATTATGTCGTGTTTACTCTCAAAATGTCTGGCTGCTTACTGATTCACATAAGGGATATTGTTTTCAATGGCAAAGGACTATCTTTCCAGGTACAATGATTACTTGTTCTCTTCTCTTTCTTTTCTGATTCTTGCAACTTCCTTTTTTATTATCTCTCCTGGAGGTGTATAACACGGCACCTTTAAATCCGGTGGGTATACACCTTCTACCTTTATATCCCAATAATCTCCTTCGTAACAGGATACAAAGTCTTCAATAATTGCCGGATGTCCTTTATAAATAATTTTTTCTCCTATTACATCCTCATTAAATTTTCCCATCTCTTATCTCCTAATAAGGTTGGCAAAAGCATCAGCGCCTATTACAGTAACACTTTTCCCATTTACCTAGCCCGGCACAATATTCGTATATGAAGATGCTATCTCTTCAAGTATTTTTATTTTCTATTCGCTTTTTTCTAATCTCGTTTATCTGTTTCAATATTTCTCCAGCTACATCGGTAAAAGTAGCTACCCAAACAGTGTCAGACTTACCATTTTCTACTTCCCTTATAATCCAAAAATCACCTTCATAATTAGATTCATATCCTTCAAAAATTGCAGGCTTTCCATTATAAATTATAGTTTCTCCTACTATTTCATCATAATAATGACTTCTCATATAATTTATCTCCTAGCTTAATAGTTTTCTACTATACCAATCATTCCTATATCATACAAATCATTCATATTTAATGGCATATCATATTGGTATCCGCCACCCGGTTCGCCAAACATTGAAGCTATCTCCCCATATGCTAAACCATCTTGGTTGCCACTCTTTCCATAGACAGGTACTTTAGTATCATAATATTCATTAACTGCCTCTATCATTTTATTTTTTCTTTCTGCTGGTAATGATGACTCCATTATCTGACTTTCAAGATTACTTTTTGTAATTTCTACTTTTACTACATACCTATGATAAGATGCCTGCTGCGTCGCATCATCTCCTTCAAAGTAATACGGAATAGAACGCTGACTTACCTTGGCACAACTTCCATCTTCATTGACCTGACCTACACATTTACCATATGGGCTGCCTAGTCTGTCAAAGACTGTTCCCACAGGCATAGTCTTCATAGTTCTTGTTGACTCCACTGTTTCATTTCCTGTTTCCCATTTATACGTTACAAAATATACATCTCCCTTGCCATAGTTGCTTTTTTGTAATCCATCTATTACTTCGGCATTCATAGGCACTAATAAATCCCCACGATTTTGGGGCGCTGTTTTCTTATACAAATCAAGTAATTCTTCATACAGACTTTGTTTTTGTTCTGCAGTCAAGTTCGGTCCATATTTGTCATAGTATTCCTTACATTTGTCTGAAATTGCAGCATCCAGGTCTGTAACTGTATATGTACCGGAGCCGCCTGCAACGGCTTCGCTGGGGTCAGGTTTCTTCTCGCCATCTATGAACTTCTCAATTCGGGCATATGTATTATCAAGAGTAGTTAAAATACTCTGTCCTGTTTCCGTACGTTCTACATAGTCCACTGCCATATCTACGTTTCTGATAAACTCAGAAGTATCTATGACCGGTGTTTCCTCGTGGGCTGTCATGTTCAACAGCACTACGTCCTTAGAGAATATGAAGCGTATCGGGAATTTCAGTTGATAATTGACTGTGACTTCATACGTCTGATAGACAACGTAATTATGTACTTTATGTGTTTCTACCGTGATATTGGCAGGTGTCATTCCTGCATAGAAGCCGGTATCTTCTATTTCTTTGATTAATTCGCTCTTCTGTACATCCGATGCCGTTCCATAATCACTTATGTTAAATACATCCAGGTACCTGTAAAGTTCCTTTGTGACCTGTGTATCCCCCTGATTGGAGGTCGGTATCGTTTTATCAAATTGTTCCTGATTCGGGTCTGCAAATCTGGCTGCATAGGTGATCGCTTCCTGCGACACAACACTGTTGATCTTCGCCTTCAGGTAATACATATTACCCATATACAGCAGGAACATCAGGACAAAGAACATGATCGGGTAGACAAATGCCGACTCAATGATCAATGCCCCATGTTCTTTATGCAGCCATTTTTTTAATCGCTGTATTATTTTCATTCTATCCCCATGCAGCCTCTGGCTGCTCCTTTTATTATGTCGTGTTTACTCTCAAAATATCTGGCTGTTTACTGATTCACATAAGGGATATTGTTTTCAATGGCAAAGGACTCTGCGTAACTGCCTGCCGGGGTGTAGATCGTTACATTTTCTGAATTCCAGAATGCATCTTCATCAATTGTAGTTGTAGCCTCTGGTATATACACATAAGTAAGTTCTGGACACTTTGTAAACGCATATGGTCCAATTTCTGTTACTGTCGATGCAAGAGTAACTTTTTCTAACACATCACATCCCTCAAATGCACTTTCTCCAATTATTTCCAGTCCATCTGCGGTTGTTACTTCTTTTAACTCAGCACATCCTCTAAAGCCACTGCCTTTAATTTCTTTAACATTACCTGGTATATTTAGAGAAACTATTTGTGCACTCATAAATGTTCCTTCTTCAATTACATTAATACCTGTTGGGATTTGCAAAGTTGTATAATTGCTTCCACAAAATGCTCCACCCCCTATTTCCGTTACAGATTCTGGTATCTCCACACTTTCTAATGCGGCAAATAAAAATGCATCTTCACCTATTTTCTGCAATGAATTTCCTAATTTAACATATGCTAAATCATAACAATTAATAAAGGCATTAGACTCTATTTCAATCAATGAATCCGGCAGTTCAACGGAAATCAGCTCCATATGGTTAGCAAAAGTATCATCGCCTATTACAGTGACACTTTTCCCATTTACCTCGTCCGGCACGATAATCGATGCCTCTGTTGTCCCACTGTATCTGGACAGCATAACGGTTCCATCATCCAGATAGGTTACTGTGAAATTATCTACGGATGCCTCTTTGGCATCCGGTGATACCTCTGCTGTTTCCTGCGATTGTACCACAGATGTCTGTTCTGTTGATGCTTCCTTTGTTTCACTGTTCACTGTGTTATCCTCTGTTGTTGTGGAAGCTGTACTTCCACAGGCTGTTGCACACAGGCATACTGCCAGTACTGTTCCTACTGCTTTTAACGATTTCTTTTTCATTTTTTCCCTCTTTCTGTATAGTGTTACAACTATACATTTCATAATATTAGTTATATTTTATTAGTACCCCTTGGATGTTTTGTACTCGAAGGTATTCCAGGTATCTGTATCCGTCACAGTGACTCCACTCTGCTGTGCATATGGTAATGTCATCATCATTGGCTTCACCCGCACCTTCGTTTCTATCGTATAATAGGTTAATGATTTAGACAATACAAACTCTGAATCATTCTGTGCCATTGTGGTCTGTATCACATCTGCTGTTCGTTTATAGACACTATCCGATGATGTACACAATTCTATGAAGAGAAATACACTGATATAGTCACTATAGGAAAAGGATACCAGTGAATCCTCAATTGGAGGTTGCGATACATTCATTATCGAACTGGCGTAATCTGTATTTTTACTAGATACTGCATCCTTAAAAGCATTTGTATTTGATAAATCAAGATTAATAAATAATTGCTTTTTCGGGTTTTCCTTATAAAATGCCACAGGTAATCCTGCTAATAAGTAATTTCTATCCACCGCTGATTCTGCTGCATCTACACCCAATACAATAATTAACTTTACCAATGGTGCCGGAATAATTCCCTGTGTCATAGTTGCTATACCTTGCGATATTTTTTTGACATATGGATCATTCCAATATAACTGCAGTATCGGTCCTAAATTTAATGCATATCTGATAAAGAACAGTGATGTATCTATTTTACTATGGTTTTCTTCATTTGTCCCGCCATACAGAATATACTCTACTTCATTTCCATAAGAGATATTATTATCCTTATCCATCATCTTGTTGGTCAGACTCTTATTATCCGTGAATGTCTTTTTTGTATTCCACCATTCCGCTGATTCACTGGCAGTCTCTTTCAGTGGCGTATCATAGTAATCCTTGGCAGTCTTGGGACTAATCCTGTTTCCATCACGCATCTTGTAGATATCATTGCTGTCTGTACCACCGCCCTTTATCAGATATAACTGTTCCAGAGCAGTTGTCTCATAAGAGAACATATTCATGATATATTCCACGGTATAGAGGTTATCCCTGCCATCTGTGAGCAGTGTTGCAAAATCCAGTTTGTCAAACAACCCGCCTACACTGGAGCTGGAGTCCAGCGTATTACTCAGGGAATCTTCATCATCGTCATTTTCGTCTTCTGAAAACAACTGTTCCGTATTGGCAGTTACACCATTGGACGGCAGATTTGACTTTCCACTGATTTCTTCTGATTCCTTGTAGAAATTAGTATATGTACCAAAGTTAGCTGTTGCACTATCCTTTAACTGTTTCATCATCTCTTTGAATTTCTTGAGAATGCCCTTTGTTTCTTCCAGCGATGGCTCATCATTTGGAAATTTCGCATGCAGCCAACTGTCAAAAATTGCGATATTGCTGTCACTTTCCCAGTCAGATGTATGCAGTAACGGGCTGTTACCGCTCTTACCTTCTGTAATGTCTGTCAGCACTGTATAATCCCAGGTGATATTCCAGGTCTGCTCTATATATGCATCCAGTTCCGTCTGTATTACCGGTATCTGATCCGTATCTACTGCCGGTTCTGAACACAGATTACCCTTTGCCGCACTCTCGAACTGAGCGAAGCTATAGATTCCTTCGCTCGTATAATATGTATTACTGCTGGCTTTTCTGCCCAGGATCTGGCAGCCACGGTACTTCACTGTCTCCATTGCATTGCGGTAACTGTCCAGCATATCCCAGATACCCTGCAGCTTATTCTGAAGGTCAGTTACATCGCTGGGGTTAATGTCTATACGCACCAGAGACTCATTTGTTATAATACTGTCCTGGTAAGTATCCGGTATGCTGTCCCCATTGCCATTAATCTTCTGTATCTCATAATAGTCCTGCTTAATGGTATCACTTTTATCCATCTTATCCTTGTTGGCTTCTACATCCTGTGTCCATATATCATAGGTCTTATCATATTCAGCTACCAGATCCACCACATCAGGCAACAAGTTTATTACTTTTTTCAGGCGTTTCTGTGCCTCTACGAGGTCATCATACTCTGCTTTGATATTTTTAAGTGCATCTTTTATATCATTCTCTGCCAGTGTCCGGTCTACATTGTTCAGGTTGGATGTGTTGAGTCCCTCCTTGGAATAGGTCTCCATATAGGAGGATATGTTATAGATACTGTCACTGGTGTAACCTGACTGTGTACTGCTTGCGGATGATGATTCGCTGTTATATGCCGATTCTATCGTTTTTCCACTTTCAAATTCATCATCCTTGATATCATACTCGACCTCTTCCATTATTGGTAAACCGGTCACAGGATCTACTTCTCCCGTATCTTCCATTTCGACTCTGGGTGCTCTGTTTGCATAATAGACTTCCATTTTTTTCTTGGCTTTGAGGAAATCTATCAGTGCAGAGGTATATTTACCATATACATCCCCGTCAGATGATTTTACAATTCCATCTTCCATCTGCACCCAGTACTGGATATGATTTACCGTAGACTGGTCTGCTTTGGCAAAAGTGATTCCGGATAATACCGTATTAAGTTTCTCTTTTGCCTTATCAAAATCTTCTCTTTTCTTGGTACAGTCTTTGATCGCAGACACTACACTGTCTTTCGATACATCACTGCCTTCTGCTGATATATTGGCATTGCTTACTCTGGTCTTTACCGAAGTAAACTCTGTCCTGTTCTTGGTATTTGCCCAGTTAGATACATATTTTCTGTGTAATTCCCTGTAATCCTTAAGCAGACCTTCCAGAGAAGTTTCGGTACTGGATGTACCCATATTCTTCTGTACAGTGTTTTCCATGTAGTTTTTGTCAAAGGCAGTTGCATCTTTGGGGAGGAATTTCTCATACTCCTTTAATGCCTCATATACCTCCAACGCTTTTTCCATCAGCTCGCTCTCTGCTACATAGTAATCGTTTTTTTCCTTTTCGATCTTAGTCTCTGTGGGCATGAGTTCGATCTTATCCTGTACACTGGTTAATTTATTTACTAAACCTTTCTTATCACCATCCAGTTCACCTACCAGTTCGATCGGTGCCCTATATTTCATGAATTCTATGACTTCTTCCTTCATCATGACGGGATTTGCCAGATTGGCATTAGCCGGTGATGCTATAGTTGCCGAAGTCTTATCCTGATCTATGGCGATAAAATCATTTATGGTTGCATTTCCCTTTACTATTTCGGTAATATCTTCTGCGAACTCCTGTGCCAGGGTCACGCTAATGCCCTGTGACACCATGCAGTCCACGAAGTACTGTTGTGATACTCCATAGAATTCTTCTACATCCTGACAGGATGCCATAAGTCCATAATAGTCTGATAATTTCTCATCATACTGTGTCAATACTGTATTTAGTGCAAGATCCGCTGATGACTGTGCCATTCCCTGAGCCAGTTTGATTCTGCTGGCATCTACAAAGATAGTACATACCGCAATGACCGGCACTAAAATGATAACTAAAAATATCGTAACGGAACCTTTTGTTTTTTGAAAGAACTGTAACATTGTGTCTTCTCCTCGATGAGACATAATTCATTATGACATGTGCGGGAAGAGGCGTATACCTCTCCCCGTATATATGTATTGTCACATGGCAAAGTTATTTAACTGCATTTGTTGCACTACCTGTAATGCTGAGCATCAGAGTATTTACTAAGTTAGTAACATGTCCCTTGAAGATTACTGCCAGAGCAACTGCAATACCAATTAATACAACTGTAGTAACGATATTAACTTCTCCCTCTTCTGCATTGATGAACTTCATTACCTTTCCTTTCATCCCCAGTGCTACTGTAAGCATTAAATTTGACATTTTTTTCTCCTCCTTGAATTTTTCATGTTTGATTAATGTTTATTTATCATGAACCACTATAGTAGTGGATATGACCTTAAAACAGGTTTGCAAATATAGGTACTATAACCATGATCAGGATACCTCCAAACATCAGGAATACCGGTATCATGAGACTATTGGCTGCTTTCTCACCTTTTCTTTTTACAATTTGTTTCTTTTGTTCCCATACCTCTGCACTTTGCTGTTGCAGGGCTTTTGCCAATTCACTGTTTCCCTTCTGAATGCCCTGAGCTATTGTAGATGAGAACTTCTTTGCTTCCGCAATAACACATCGTGAGCCGAAGGCATGAAATGCTTCACTCTCACCGATACCATTATTTAAGTCCTCAACTACTTTCTGCATTTCTTTGTAGAATACTCCTTCTCCTGAATAAGCAACCTGTTCCCAGGCTTCTCTCAGTATCATTCCCGCATTGATAAGCAATGCCAGGTTAGAAACTACTTCTGCATAGTCTGAAAGCAACTCATCTGCCCTTTTCTTAATTGTGTTACCGGGCAATGTCATAAAATAATATGTAAATACTGCGATCATAAATACTGTTATGATCAGCATTGTAGTATCTGCTGCGATCAACATAAGAACTAATCCACATATCAGTACAACAGAATTGATCGTGACTGTCTGTGCATAAATAACTCTCAGGTAGTATTCTGCGTACTTCTCTGTATACAATACCACCAGATCTGCCCGGATTGGTTTATCCCATTTGGATCTATACTTATAATGTACTATCTCCATTGCCGCATAGCCCATTCCATACAGGTCTTTTAGAGGATATTCTTTCTCATCCAGTTGGCTGAACATCGCCGAATATTTATTACCCAGCATAAACAGAATCAGCCATACTATCAACATAATTATGAGTGTTGCCATAGATATATAATCAAATGTTGTTATGAACATCTCCACACCTCTTTCCTATACCTTGATATCCATAATCTTGCTGCCTATGAAATAAGCAACTCCATATATGACCAGAGATATGGTTGTGGACATAATTCCTGCGGGGGTAGTGAAGTTTGCTCCAAAATCAGGACTCATACCCTTGAACATACCGATCATTAATACCGGCATCACCATCATCATTCTTAACTCTGACTTTCCGGAAGTCATACTTGTTTCAATATCTTCCTGAATGTCAAACTTATCTCTCATGATATCATTTGTATTTTTGATAATTTCCTTGATGTTACCACCTTTTCTATAGGAAATTCGGAATATGCTGGCAAACATGATAATATCTTTTACTCCTGTACGTCTGCCAAAGTCATATAACAATACTTCTATATCCTGATTATTACGTATACCTGAAATAATTACACGTAGTTCATTTTGAATAAACGCATCTTCATCATACTGCATAGATAGATCCTGCTGAACAGCAAGGAATGCATCCGTTACATTTTTACCGGAATTTAATGATGTTGATAAGCTTTCGAGCATGTCCCTGAACTGCGTTTTTATCATTCTTCTTCTTTTATCAATTATCTGATTTACTCTGATTGGCAGAAACAAATATCCGGTAACACAACCTACTATTGATGGAATTACAATATTTAGTATTTTCGTTATCTGGGTAGGGTCCCCAAATTCATCTTTACCGATTCCGCCATAAAACAAATATCCACATGCAGCGCCTACTGCAAATGCCAGTAGAAAATAAATTATCTTTTCCACAATGCTCATATAATATACTTTATAATTTAAGGTCCGTATATTTGTTGACGACATATAGTACTGTGGCTCTTTGTTCTCTTCTTTTTTCTTTTTTAATATTCCCATACATTCACCTTAAAAATCTTCATAAATACCTGCAAGCCGCAATTTAAAATCATTTTGAAGAGGGTTTTCTGTTCTTTTAAGTGTTCCTGATACTTTCTCAAGAGTACTGTTCTCATCTTCTTCAAATCGATACAGTGGATTTAAAATGATTTCTCCGTTTTCATATCCTATTACTTCTGTAATTTCCATTGTCTTTCTGGAGTGATCACGAAGTCTGGACAAGTGAATGATAATGTCAATTGCCGATGCGATCTGCTGTCTGACAGCTTCCAACGGAAGCCCTTCTGCTCCCTGGAGTACCATTGTCTCTAATCGGCTTAACATATCCTTGGTTGAATTCGCATGTCCGGTTGATAAAGAACCATCATGTCCGGTATTCATTGCCTGTAACATATCCAATGCTTCGGCTCCTCTGACTTCTCCGACTACAATACGTTCCGGTCTCATACGCAGAGAGGATTTGATCAGATCTCTTATTGTTATCTGACCTGCCCCGGAAGCATTTGCATTTCTGGTTTCCAGACTGACAAGATTATCAATCCCTACAATTTGAAGTTCCGCCGAATCTTCAATCGTGATAACCCTTTCTTCCTTTGGAATGTAATTCGATAATGCATTCAGGAAAGTGGTTTTACCAGAACCGGTTCCTCCACATATAAATATGTTATACTTGGCTCTTATCAGTTTCTCGAGTACATTTGCAATATCCTGCGTTATAGAACCAAACTTAATAAGCTGCTCTATCGTCATAGGAGTCTTGGAAAATTTACGGATCGTAACTGTCGCACCATTACGGGCTATTGGTGGTAATACCACATTTACACGGGAACCATCCGGTAATCTGGTATCTACGATAGGGTTTGCCTGATTAACTTCTCGACCAGCCAGTCCAACTATTTTCTGTACAATATCTTCCAGTCTGCTTTCGCTTTCAAAGCTTTGGTCCAATTTTTGCAGGCAGCCTTTTTTTTCAATAAATATATCTTCGGGACCGTTTATCATAACCTCTGTGATATCATCATCTGCCATGATAGCATCCAATAATCCAAAACCTCTTATCGCGCTGTAAACCTGCTTTACGATCAATGCCCATTGTTCAATTGGCACATATAATCCTTGTAACTGTTGATTGACCAGGGCTTCAACAGCTTCCTCCAATTCGGCATCAGTCATGGCATTCAGGTTAAAGTTATCATATATATATAGTTTTGTATCTTTGACAAACTGTTGTAATTCTTCTTCCTTCATTTTTTATTCCTTTGATCTGAAACGGCTAATTTACTGGTAACGTATTAATCTCAATACAGCCCATTTATCTGATGACTCTTCTTTGACAAAACACAATCTGTTCGCATTCATTGAATGAGCATCTTCAAATACAGGAGAGATTACCATTTTGCCTTCCAAATTTATGTATCCCCATAATCCATCTTTTTTTACCGCAGCGAATCCATTTGAGAAGGAAAGAGCATCTTCATAAACGGGTTCTATTACTACTTTTCCCTGATTGTCTACAAATCCCCACAATCCATTTATTTCAACCGCAGCATAGGTATCATCCAGAAAGCATTTTGCATCCTGGTATTTCTGCGTCGTAACTGTCTTGCCGTCTCCGTTTAGCATAACATATTTTTCCTGTATTTGTGCAAAAGCAACACCATTTCTATAACTGTTACGTTGCACATCCATTGCAAACTGTTCATATCCATCCGATAAAATGTTACCTTGCAGGTCTGCCAGATACCATTTGTCATCTTTTTTTACAACTGCCCGCTGTTCATTATACGCCCCCGCATCCTGATAGGGACCTGATACGATTTCACCGTCCGTATTTGCAAAATAGACGGTACTCTCATTTCCAACAGCATATTGTCCGTTACCAATATACCCCAGTTTAGTTACTTCCAATTCAAGATCATCCGGATAATTCATTCTGCGATTGCCTTCATTATCCACATAATACCACTCTCCACTTTCGTCCTGTATTGGACCAAAATCTCTGCCGAAAGCGCCTGCATATTGATATGTCGGTTCTATGTTGTAATTGCCGGAATGATCAACATAACCATATTTACCTTCATTGATCACTACTGCATATCCATTAGAATATTCTTCTATCTCATCATATCTGCCAAGTCCCAGATCATATTCATATAATATACTGTTGATCTTAGCTGTCAGTGTATCTGAATGCAGATTTCTTTTCTCTGTAATATCATAATATGAAAAACAGTTCTGATAATTTTTGTGAGCCATATAGTAATCAATAAGATATTCATATCCTTCTACATTTTTAGGATATGTGTCTACCATATATTTACCCCACGATTCTATATCACTTGCCTTATTGGATTCCAGAAGCATATCTCCAACTTCTTCGCATATATTTAGTGTATTTTTCATTTCTAATGCACTTTTATAGCTTGCAAATGAATCTACATATATTTTACCTTCACGATACGTTCTTGCATCCTCAAGATATTGATCATATTGTCTTTGCTTGGCTGCACTGTCATCCAGTCTCGTATAGCATCCGAGAAAGCCAAATACAATCAATCCAATTGGAACCAAATTTTTATAATTACTCATTTCTTCCTCTTATATACCTGTCAATATAATTGCCAGCATAGTTCCGGTTAACATAAATGGTGCAAACGGGATCACATCCTGTCTGGTTTTGGTCTTTCTTATCAGGAATACCAGGGATGCGACAAATGCAACCAAAAGCGACAGGAACACTGCTGTCAACATATCTGCCAGTCCAAAAAATGCTGCTACTAATAATAAAAGTTTAAGGTCACCCATTCCAATACTGTTCTTCATAAGCAGAAGACAGATTCCTACTACCAGAATAATAATAGCTACTGCAATAAGTTCTGATATAACATTACCTAAACATACTTCGCTCTGGGTAAATAGATCATATATGGTTGCTGCTATCCAATATACAATTCCTGTAATAATTATACCATTAGGTATTTTGTAAAATTTTTTATCTATCGCTGCCGCAACCCACAGTAAAGATACGATCATCATATCCCTTGCTACATCACAAACATCTGTATCTTCATAAACAGACTGCCTGATCAAAATAATTGCAATAAGGCTTAACAGAATGATAATGGAATATATTTTCATCCATTTTGGCATTTTTATATTATCCTGTGACAGTTTAGTCCACTGTTTATATAACAGGATCATACTCAAAACAGTTAATATAATTCCCAAACCAGCGAGCGTAATGATATTTCCTGTACTCATTAATTCATTCTCCTACTTCTACAGTCTGAACTCAAATATTTCATCAGCAAGCTGAATGATCATATAATCAGAGAGTTTCTGCATCTGACTGCTGGGAATCTGCTTACTATTCAGGAAAGTATGGTTAAGTGAATTGTTATCTACAATATAAAACTCATTATCCTTCTTGATAATATCAGCATGGCTTCTGCTGACTGCTGAATTATCGCTGATACAATAATCTACATAGTTTTTCTCTTTACCAATACGGAACACATTCTTGTTAATTTCTACACGTTCTCCTGTTTTCTTACGAATAAGATACGGATTCATCTGTTTCTGCACTGTGTTATAACCTGCATTCAACACCGTTGTCTCTCCTGCAGTATCTGTTCCAAGTACAACTGTTTCGCCAAAGTTAGCTGTACTTGTATAGTCCTGTTCAAACTGCAATGGCTGCTGTTGTGTATGATTGTTAACCGGCTGTGATTGCACTGGCGGTATATTTGTGATTATCGGTTGCTGCGGAACATTATTCACAACAGGCTGTGACGGCATTGGCGGTATATTCGTAATAATGGGCGGCTTAGATGGTTGTACTGGCGGTATATTTGTAATTACCGGTTGTTGGGTTACTGGCGGTACAACATTGTTGGCAGGCTGCTGCAATACCTGATTCTGCTGAGGCAGGCTGGGTACTCCCACCGGTCTCGGCGGCTGTGGCAGCGTACTGCTCTTGGTATTATCCATATTTGGAATTACCATACCTGACGGTGTTACAATGTCCTTCTTAGACTTTTTGTCAGCCTTTGACGCTTTTTCTTTCTTGGGTTTGTCCTTTTTGGATTTGGATGAACTTAAGCCCAACATTTCCAATAAGCTTTTTTTCTTCGCTGGCTGCTGTGATGCTGCCGGCTGTTGTGATGTCATTGCTGCATTAGGAACTGCAAATCCACCATTTACAGGTGCAGACGCCACGGGTGCCGCCATTGGCTGCTGCATACTGCCAGACTGCTGCGGTGTCTGTGTCATATAGGGCTGCGCTCCCATGTTCATAGCAGGGTGCTGTACTGCCCCATTCATAAAAGGCTGCTGTGATGCATAAGCTGCTGTGGTTTGCTGCTGTGGCTTATGATTTGTACTGCTTAACAACAGGCTTATATATTGTTTAATTTCTGCAATGGTAAGTTTCTCCCCACAATTCAGGTAACTAATGAGCATTGTTACATAATTATCCTGTTCATTTGGATCAAATTCCGTATTCATGATCATACTTTTGATAAAATTGTCCAATTGAAACTCATGTCTGTCTGACAGTACCGGATAATAAATCAGATTTGTCTGAAGTGTTCCTACATTTACGAAGATATACTGTCTGTCCAATAAAAGCATTCCGGGGTCCAGCATGAAATCTTCCATATTATCAATTGCTGTAAGTATATTGTTTAATACAGTAAGAAATCTTTTTTTATCCACTTTATCCATGAAAAACTGCTGCAATGGAATCTGAGATGATACCTGATAACGTATTGTTTTTCTATTATCAATTTCAATACTGGATACCGGACACAGACCGGATATTCTATTATTCAATAACATTCCAAGTCCTGCTGTATCCAGTTGTGTTTCTCCTGATATTTCATGTACCAGAAAGGTATCTAAGCCTTGTGTTTCTGTTGTAAAATTATACATATTGTTCCTCCGTATCTCTTATACACACACATTATCCCAGAATCTCATTGCTGCGATCTGATCTGCTATCTGTTTCTCCTGAGCACCTTCATATTTGGGGATGCCACCCTGGATCTTGATATCAAGCTGCGGTGACTGTGAACCGTATTTGCTGTCAAATCGATTATACACCAGACTGCTCTTGGTTACGAAACGGACATCCTTTTGAGAATCCCAGATGAGCATCGCTTCTATTAACTTCTCTAATTTGTGCTCGCTTGCCTGACTCCCATCTGATACCAGCAGAATATTATCTGCATAATCACACAGGAAATATCCTGTCTCATCATATTCCAGCAAAGCATCTACAATTATATATTCATAGCTTCCCATGGAGCAGATCTCCTTGAGCAGTTGCTCAATATCCGTCAGAGTAAGCTCATTCATATCAAATACGGTTCTGCATGGGCTGAAGAAATATACTCCGGAATCGTCCTTTTGTACAATATTCTCTACACGGGAGATCATATTTGCTTTTTTACTCTTAAGTGTGTAGATCACATCACTGAAAGTGTTTTCTTCCGTTGGACGGAAGAACATATCTGTAATGGCATTCTTTTCTAATGAAATATAAAGTACTTTTTTACCTGTCTGTGCAAAATGCTTTGCTGCTGCAACAGCCACAGTAGAGGCTCCAACGCCCCCCTGTGCTGATGTAACATACAGGACTTTTGTGATATTACCCAATACATTTTTCTTGGTATAATGAGTGATCTCACTTTCCAGACACATATCCATGATCTGTTTTAGCAATATCTCATGTTTCTGGAATTTGCAGATTGCAGGTATATCCTCAATTTTATCTATATCATTCTGTCCAACAAAATACGCAGCCAGCGTTCCCTGCGGGATATCCTGCGGTGCTATGATTCCTTCCGCGTAGAGTACCAGGTCAAATCGGTTATTCTCTTTGCCTTTTTCATAATTTTCCACGCTGGAATAAGAATAAATTGTAAGCTTATCTGCATATTTCTCCCCAAAGAGTCGGCACATTCTTCCCAGATACAGTTCATCATTATCTACCACTGCTACTTTATATTTCATGTCTGCTTTGTCCTTTCTTATCTTTACTTAGCTGCCGCTGGTTTGTTACTGCTTTTCTTTTTTCTGAAGATTACAATACCGATACCTGCCATAATTACAGCCGCTGCTGTTGCGATCGTTGCTGCAATTGCTCTCTTGTCATTTGTATAACGAAGCCATGCATTTGTAGAGATTGTAAATCCTGTTGCCGTATTTTCATCTTCCAGTGTAACAATACTGTTACCGGCTGCATCGGCTGCATAGTAGCGCAGAGACTGTTTCTTATCACTGCTTGGAAGTGTCAGTGTAACAATATCCCCTGCTTCTTTTGCCATATCCATATAATTATATGTTTCTACTACATTACCCTCTTCATCTACAAGAGTAAAGTATGCTTCTGTTAATTTGAAGTTATCGGACACATATACATTGACATCCTTGGACTCTTCAACATAAAGCTGTCCATCTTCTACACCCTCAATTACAACAGTAGGAGCTGTGTTATCAATAATAAATGTCAGATCTGCTTTCTTCTCTGTCAGCGTATTATTGACTTCGTTGCCGGCTGCATCCTTGGAATAGAACATGATATTGTAGATACCTTCCTGCTGGAAAGATTCTCTATACAATGTGTAATCATATTCATATCCGATCTCGTTGCTTCCGTTTACCTGTGTTCCAACATAGACTGCGTTTTTATCGTTAGATGATGGTCTGCCTTTCTGCTGTCTGCTCTGAACCATCTCACCATTTCTGGTCACATATACTTCAAAGTCATTTACTTCACTTACATTCATTTCCTGAATATGCAGATCTTCCAAATCTTCATAACGGATATAGGCTCTGTCTACCAGGCTGGATATCTGGCTTAAGTCATATACAGAACCATGTCTGTTCAATGCAAAGCGGTAACTCAGGTCGCTTTCATTACCTGCTTTATCTGTAGCAACTACTGCTAATGTATAGATTTCATCCGGTTGTTCATTTACATTTGTTAATGCATATGTATAACCACTCTCACTGCCTGTCTGGCTTCTTTTCAGCTCGATCTGCTGTCCTTTACTGTTCTGCAGAGTGATCTTTACACCTTCTACATCATAGTTATTATCCGCTACAGTTACTGTAGGATTCACATCTCCTGCATTTGCAGAATGGTCTGCTACACCATTGATTTCAATTGTTGGTGCATTGCTGTCGATATAAAATTCTTCCGGTGTGAAAGTATCTATTGTATTACCTGCAAGGTCTGTATAGTTCACACTGTAAGTATAATGCTCATCCTGGTTGAAATGGATCGTTATTTTATGTACATCACCATTATGTGTCCATCCACCAACAGATGCCTGTGGAGTAATAGATGCCTGGAAATCCTTTTCGTCAAAATTATGCTCAGTAATAGAAATCGTTGCTGTTCTTGCCTGATTATAATAGTTCTCTTTCCATGCCTGATTATTGTCATAGCTTACTTCAACTACCGGCTTGGTCTTATCAATCGTAAATGTATCTGTCTTGGCAATTTCAGAATCATTACCTGCAAGGTCTGTACATTCTACCTCAAAGGAATAGTCTCCATCTTCTGCAAATGTAATATAAGAAGTATGTGTTATGCTGTTCTCATTAGTACTCCAGCTTGATGCTGCAGGTGTCAGGGAAGGATCTTCCACGCCATCTTTGTAAATTCTGAATGTTACCTGATTAGGATCAAAGTTCAGCTCTTTAATATCAATTCTGGCTACCCTGTTTGTATTGTAGTATCTCTCATTCTGTGCTGCATCTGTGTCAAAGCTGATTTCAATCTCTGGCTTGGTTACATCGATTTTCAACTCTTTGGTCGTTGTTACGGTGTTGCCTGCATGATCCGTTGCAGTAACTGCAATATATGCATGATTACTTTCATTCTGCGCTGCATTGATGATCAACTTGTCATCACTGTACTTCTGACTGCTCCTAATCTGGTCAAGTGACAATACTGAAGCTTCATTGCTATACATGCTGACATTTGCCTGTGTTGCATTACCATCTTTACCAACTGTATAGGTTACACTCTTAAGACCTGCATAATTATCATTGTTAGGTGCATCTACAACATGTACAGATACCTCTACGTCCTTGTTGTAGAATTCTGCTTCATTTTTGCCCTTAGGTGTGATCGTGATCTCCTGTGATGTATCACCTGTAGGGATCATGTTGTCTGATACAACACCATCTGTCCATGCTTCGGACTTGTTTCCTGCGCCATCAATTGCACATATGTATACCAGACCTCTGTTGCATGGATCAATACTGATAGAATCCGTACCTGCGCCGCTTCCTGACACACCACCCTGTTCTTTGGTAAGTGTCATAGAGAAACTCTTCTTCTCACTGATTCCATATTGCGCCTGACCGCTCATGCTGATGCTGCTCTTTGAAAATACACGGTAGGATATTCCTTCTGAAGCATCCAGATGAACCGGCATACTTGCACCATCTGCTGTTGCTGTAATCTGATTAGGAGCTATGAAATCTGCCTTTATCTCATAAGTAGTAATGTTAGAACGGTTACCCGCTGCATCTTCTACATATACTGATAATTCATTGATACTGTCACTATTAATATTAATTATTCCTGATTCCAGACTTGTCAGACTGTTCGGATCATTATAATCAGATACCTCTACGATCTTACCTGATTCTTCATCTAAAATTCCGCGATAGAAACTGCCTTTATTTGTACTTACATTTCCATTCTCATCTTTTGTTTCAAATGTATATACAATACCTGCTGCGGGTGCACAGTTCTTTGCATCATATTCAGGATATGCAAAACTGATGCTTACCGGTCCAGTCTGTTTATTATACCAGCCTGTAGAAGAATCCGGTGCAACAGTTGCTGCCACGTTAGCGACCTCAAGATCCTGTTGCCAGATTTTAATTCTGCTGCTGTTCTTCTTGATATCTTCCGTATGTGTTGTCAGTGCCGCATTAGATTCTGCTCTGAAATATAAAGTACCATTCATTCTTGCTGATTCTGTAATATCTGTAATTACTTTACTTTCATTTGCTGTGTCGCCATACTGCATGGTTCCTTCTTCTGTACTCTGTGTACGATCAAGTACGGTTCCTAACACAACTTTCATATCTTTTTTATTTATATCCGTCCAATGCACATCATCCAGACTGATGTTACTTCCTGCCTGAATAAATGCATACTGATATTGATAAATACCTGATGTCTGTTCACCTGTAAGTAGAGAAATCGCATAGCGAAGCTGCTGATTTGTCCATTCACCTGTATACTGTACTTCATTATCGTTCTGGTCAATATTTACATAACCTACAATCGGAACTACCTTATCCACACAAATTCTTTTGCCGTATTCTGCAACTTCACTTTCATGTCCAAGATAATCAATTGCTTTTACAGATATAGTTCCATAGATTTTATTTTCATCAAGTAAAATACTGTATGCGTCCTTATATCTGTCCTCCAATGAAACAGGTATTGTTTCCGTTTTTCTTGAAGTACCATACTGTACTACTAACTCTTTAATACCGGAACCTGCATCAACAGATTTATTGCTTCCCTGTTTCTCCCCTGTGTAACCTGTCAATGTAACATTTTTTGAGAAATAGTCAATGCTTTCTGTTGAATGAATACTTGCCTTCTCATCTGCTGCTAACTGAGTGTTCCATGAAGGAGCTGTAGTATCCACTGCGATCTGATCCAGTGTAAACTGTCCATTCTTTATATCCTGACTTGAGATATTTTTGGCTCTGTCACAGAAATAGAAAATATAATTCTGTGGTCTGGTATTGTTAATAACCATATTTCTGGCTTCTACATATATCCAGCTATCACCACCGTCTGTACTGTATGCGATTTCCTCATATAAGTTATTCTCACCTAATGCAAGTTCGATATTTTCTCCATACCAGTTTTCAGTACCAACCTTTGTTGCACTTTTCACAAATTCACCCTGTGACATATTATTTAATGTAAAGTCAACATTCTCAGGTGATTCAACCTTTACCTTTACTGTCTTGGTGCAGGTTTCATAAATATCATATTCTGAGTCATCATCTGCCGTCAGTGTCAGTGTAGTTTCTCCACCCATTAATGTGCGGAAGTTTCCATCATCATCTATTTCAATAATTGCCGGATCTTCTACTTTTATTTTACAGCTTGCAGGACGTTTTCCTATATATTCATCCTTCTCACCGGTAATCTCATAATACAGCTTATTGTTATCATGATTATATTTTACGGTTAAGGTATCCCGTACATTAATTCCCAAGGTTGCCTTGGTAAGCTCCATACTGTCAAATATTTTGCTATATGATTCAAAATATACAGGATCAGTAAATTTTGAATAGTCTGCTGTTGCTGTAATTGTATATTTGGTTCCACTTGCAAGCATATGTGCACTTGACTGTTCGATCTCATATACATAAGTTGCTTTTTTATTTTCTGTAAGACTTTTACTGCTTAAAGTTGCTTTTAACGGAGTCTGTTCTTTGCCATCAAATGCAACAAGCGTAAAATTGATCTTATCAACATCTTCTTTCAACAGATTATCATTATCTGCTTCCATAGTTACAGTTACTTGCAGTTTTTTGTTCTTGCCAAGTATAATAGATGGCTTTTTCTCGTTGACTGTAATATCACCATGGAGATTTATTTTATGTACGCCAAATGCAAATGTCTGAGATGCTTCTTTATATACACCATTTTGTGCATATTTTATTGTAACATAGTATGGTGTTTCACCGTCTGACAGAGCCTGTCCCTTTACTATGAAATCTTTACCTGCTTTTTGAATATCCAAATGCTTGGCATCTTCAATTTTTTTACCATCTTTGTCAGATTCGTAACATGTAATATCGTCAGTGTCAACACCCGCTTCATATTTAAATGTTACTGCTTCACCGTATTCATGGCTTGTCTGGGTGCAATCTGGTTTATACTCTACTTCATTATCCAGTCTTGCAAAATTAATCTGTACAGTCTCTTTTTTACCCAGATGTGAATTATCTCCTGTATATTCAAAAGTTACATTATATTGTGCTTTATTTTGCAATGCAGTATTCTCATCTGCAATAACATATCCATAGTTCGTTTCTTTAATGGTAAGTGGACTATTCTTAACCTCATCACCATTTTCATCAGTTACGTAACACTTTGCTGTACCGTAATATTCGCTGTTTCCACGTTTGAATTGTATTTCTTCTTGGAACTGATATACGTCCTTTTTATTATATGTATAAGTTACTTTCTGAACTTCCTTTGCAAAATTCAGAGTAATGATCTGCTCATCTGCATCATAATTATCATTTCCTGCATAATAGAAACGAAGATACGTTGTTGCTTTGTCTTTATTATCACTGTTATTATTTATTACTGTAATATTTTTGGTCAACAGATAATTATTTACACTAATGGTAAGCTGCTTGTCTCTTACAGGCTGTCCATCTGCATCTACTTCTGTACAGGTCACATCCGCAAGACTATATTCTTTTGGTATTGTATATGTGATTTTATCACAGTACTTGTAAGGATCATTATTTTTATCAGCAGTGTATGTGATCTTTGCTTTTTTTCTGGTAAGTGATAATTTATAGGTCTGCTTCCATTCCTTATATATATTATTTCCTGCATAAACTACAGTAAAGCAAACATTTTCTGCCGCATCCTTCTTAGGATTTTCTACGATAATACTGTATGATTTGTTGTTTTTATCATATGTGATCTTTGCATTACTGTTCTTGACAGCCGTACCCTGTTCATCAGATACAAAGTACTTGGCATCACCAATACAAATACCATCTGTCAGTTCATATCTTACAGCCTCATTAAAATGGAAAGCATCCTGCTGTGTTTCAAATACTGCAGTCTGATCCAGTTTCTCAACAGTTACTGCTTCAGAAGTAACTGTTTTCTTATTTGCTACTGCCTGTAACTGATATTCTCCTGCTGTATTAACTGTAAAATCACCTTCGATCATGCAGTCAGGAGATTGACCGTTTGAGTTGATCAGTTTATCTATAATGCTCTCCTGAGCATAATTTCCACCAGCAATTTTTTTTCTGTTACTATTTATCGTATATTGTTTCCGTTCCAGACTGTACTTGATTTCATCCTTTCTGTCATTTAATGAAATCTTATCATCCATACCGTCTAATACAATGTTTGTCTTTAAAGCATAAGAAATCTTATAACCTGTACACACATCATTGTCCATAATTTTATCAACAGATGTAACATTAAGGGAAGTCAGGGTAAATTCCTTTACGCTGATTGCTTCTGGTACTGTTACTTCTACATCCTTTGTCTTTGATGTATCTGACAGGTCATCACCTGTTACTTCAATACGCACAGAATATTTACCACTCTGTGTTATTTTAACTGTATCGGACACGGAAATTGTCTGGGCATCATCACCTTCATTTAATGTAATTGTCTGAGTATCTAAAGTCTTTTCTTTTCCATCTGCATTCTTAATGATCAATTTTACGGTACAACTCTTAGAAATTGGTGCCGTTTTAGGATCAGCATCTGTGTCTGAATCCGGATCTGCTGCAGGAGCTGTATTCATCTGTAATGCAGCCTGTACGGAACCACCTACTTCTGCCTCATAATATCCTTTGGAACCACCTTTTCCGCTTACATAAGACAGATTCATATCATTTACAATAATATTACTGATCTGGAGAGATGCATCTGTCGTTGTTTCTTCTGTGGTTGTTTCTTCCTCAGATGTTGTCTCTTCTTCCGTTGTTGTTTCCTCTTCGGATGTCGTCTCTTCTTCCGTTGTTGTTTCTTCTTCGGATGTTATCTCTTCTTCTGTCGTTGTCTCTTCTTCGCTACCTGTTTCCTCTGTTGTCAGTTCTGTTGTTTCTTCTTCCTTTGAAGTTTTTGTCTGATCTTCAACTGACTCCTTTTCCTTTGAAACCTCTGATGACTGGTTTGCTTCTTCTGCTTCCGAATGTTGCTCTGCTTCATTCTGAACAGCTTCTTTGTCATCTTCCTCCTGCACATCTGCCTGTGCTATCGGAGTTGTTTCCTCCACATCAGTTTCTGCAGCTACTGTCTGTATAGGATATGAACTTGTCAAAAGTGCACATACCATAACCAGACAGCTGATTCTTTTCACTGTTAACTTAATACTCCTCTTCATTTCCTTCTTACCTTTCCTACATTATGTTAAAGTACCAGTTCTGTATGAATAAAGGTAATGTCCAACATAATATCGTTCTTGTTGTCCTGTTCATCCTGACTGACTAATAGTACCGTATCCTGGGTGTCTCCTAATACTGTTGTAACATCTTGTCCTTTATATTGATCATCTATATTTCCCTGTTTTTGAAGCAACTTTGTAATATTTTCTGTTTGCATTTGCAGTCTTCGTGTATGAAGTTCCTCATGTAGAAGATCATTTGTACTGATCTTCTGTGTCACATGCTCTGCCATTGCTTTATTCTTATGTACTGGTGGTAATTTCTTACCTCTAAGAATCCGCCAGGCTCTCCTGACATCAAATACAAAAAATAATACTGCTGCAACTATCGTTAGAATTATCATTGCACCGAGAAACAGTCTCGACAGCAATATCATCTGGTCAACTGTCATGCTCATTCCTGTTTCTCCTCCTTATAACTGGACCGTATCATGGGTTCTGCCTGTTTCATCAGGTTTCTTATATTATTTATTTCTTCGTCAACCTTGCTGTTGGAACTGTGTTCCATCGCATCAATATCTGATGAAATTTCATTATATACAGTCATGATATCCTCTTTTGTAATGCCATCTTCTTTCAGGTATTTTGCATATTCTGTAGAACGTGTGATAATCTCCTGATACAGCCTGAGAGTTATCAATTCTCTGTCTGGTGCCGCATCATTAAGCTTTTTCAGTTCTATCAGATTCTGCCAGTATGTACCATACATACCTTCATCTGTGCCTTCTATCTGTGCAGCAATAATTTTCTTATAGAAATTGCCTATTTCAATATAAATATTACAACGTTTATATTCCTGCTCCATTCCTTCCATATTTGCATAATAGGAAGCTGCCGTAGTGAACCATGGAACCGCTGTGGATTGTCTGCTTTCCTGATGTTCATAGTAGAACCAGTAAGCATTTCCAATACGGAAACATAAATCTGCATATTCCTGTTTATTGGTTTCTTCCAGTTTCTGAAGATATTTCTGTGTACTGGCATTGAGCCGGATCAATGTTTTTTCCTCATCGTCTGTGAAAACACCATCTTCAATAAAATTATCTATCAGACCTAAATAGGCATCTTCTTTCGTACTATCTGTATTGATTGCTTCAAGGTAATATGCTTTTTTATCTTCCTGACTACTGGCTTTCTGCGCAGCATCTATAAGATAAGCATATTCACTTTTCTGCTGTCCTCTGGCTGATACATGCATCGTAACTGCCATGACTCCACATAAAACCGCCAGTGCAGCACTGGTAGCAAAAGAAATTACACGATGTTTATATTTGCGTATCATGGGAGCATCCAGATCTCTGTAGTTCTGAAGCGCATACATAAGCTCTTCTGCTGTCTGGTAACGATCTTCAGGATTTTTTTGCGTACATTTTAAAATGATTCCTTCTAATCCGCTGGACAAAGACGCGTCCCAATAAGTAATCGGATACATTTCGTAAGGTGGTTCGGAAGGATTATGTCCTGTAAGCAAATGGTACATAGTAGCTCCCAGGCAATATATATCTGTTCTGGCATCTGTCTGACCCTGCCCTCCAAACTGTTCCGGTGCTGCGTATCCCTGTGTCCCAAGACACGCTGTATCGCCGCTTGCCCTTTCCTTATATTCCCGGGCTGTACCAAAATCGATCAGCACAACGCTTCCGTCATACTTAAGCATAACGTTTGAAGGCTTCATATCACGATATATGATAGGAGGTTTTCTGGTATGCAGATAACATAGCACATCACATAACTGGATTGCCCAGTTAACAACGTCGTCCTGTTTCTGCGGTCCATACTCTTTTATTACCTTATCTAAAGTAATACCTTCTATATAATCCATGACAATAAGGAAGTTATCATCCTGATCAATTATATCTATAATACTGGGCAGATTATCATGCTTAAGCTTCTTTAAAAGATCCGTTTCAACAATCAGGCTTTGTCTGACTACTTCAAAGTTTTGAATGCCGTCTTTACGGACTTCTTTAATCGCCCATGGCTTATTCGCTTTTTCATTGATGGCAAGGTAAACAGTACTCATACCGCCCTGACCGACTTTACTCAGTATTCTGTATTTGCCATCTACTATGGACCCTATTTCTAACATGTTTCTCTACCTACCTGAATCAATACCGCCGAAATATTATCTCTCTCTCCACGCTGTTTAACACGTTCCACCAGACTTGTCAGATTCACCTGCATGACCTTTTGTGTAAGATTCTGCAGTGGTCTGCACAACTGATAGATCTCATCCGGTGTAATAACATGGCGAAATCCATCTGAGCAGACCAGATAAGCGGCTTCTCCATTGATATTACCACTGTAAAACGCAGGAAGCAGTTTCTGTGTTACGCCGATACACTGTAAAAGCACATTGCGCCGGCTGTCTGTCAACGCCTGTTCTTTCGTGATAATTCCCTGTGCCAGTTCTCTTGCAATTAATGTCTGATCCTCTGTGATCTGCCGGCAGCCATCTGATAACTCATATAACCTGGAATCTCCTACATGTATGGCATAGTATTTATCCTTTAAGAATAGAACTGCCGTAATAGTCGTTCCCATTTCTACGCCCTGGCTTGCACCGTATTCCTTTATCTTCTGATTCATGGAATAGATAATATCTTCCCAACTGTTTCTGATACTCTCTCCTGTCCATTCTGCTCCGGGCGCCATAAATTGTTCCTTGAACCATTTATCGAAGGCCAATATAACATTTCCACTGGCTACTTCACCCAGCGAAAGTCCTCCTAAACCATCACATACAACTGCCATACACACCTGACCTGCTGATGTCTGTGCAATTTTAACAGTGAGACTATCCTGATTGATTTTTTTAACGATGCCGGCATCCGTAACTGCCGTTGCCATATATCTCATTTGTGTCCTCATTTCTGATACATTTGTGACTTTTTTACTATTTCATTTGCCTTAAACAAAAAAATTGCCTAAACTACTATTGTAATCTACGCAACCAAAAAATAATAAACCAGCTTTGTTTATTATCATTTTACACAATTTTTAAATTCCCCTCTAGCTGCTCTCTCATATACGACGAATTATAGTATATTTTGCGGCAAAAATCAACAAAATTTTCCAACATTATACTATATAATTTTATAAAAAAGTTATTTTTATTTTATAAATGCATTTTTCATGCATGCATTTGCATCTTTTGTGCACTATCAGTGTGTTCATTCTACAAATGGCAGTTAACATAAAAATCCCACAGGAATATGCCCTGCGGGATTTTTATAATAATCATACGATTCAATTATTCTGTAATATCTGCATACATGAAGTACCAGTATCCATAAGCGGAATGCCAAGCACCTGTGATCTTGCTGCTCTGTAACCAGAAGTCATTGTAGTAAGCAAGAGGAATACAACCAGCCTGATCCATTAAGATATCTTCTGCTGTATGAAGAGCTGTAGAACGCTCCTTAGCATCAAGAGTAGATCTGGACAGATCAATTGCTGCATCGAAATCAGCATTGCTGAACTTACCATCGTTGTTACCGTTTGTTGTGTAGAACAGCTCTAACATGTTAGAAGGATCGCTGTAGTCGCCTACCCAGCCATTACGTGCAACTTCGAAGTCACCTGAACGGCGCATAGGAGTGAAGCTGGACCACTCAACGATATTAACCTGAAGATCAATACCAAGTTCAGCCCAAGCCTGCTGTAAATACTCAGCTACTACCTTATGATAACCGGCATCATTTGTTGTATAACTGATTGTAGGGAAGCCTTCTCCATCAGGATATCCTGCATCTGCAAGAAGCTGCTTAGCTTCTTCAAGATTAGCTTCGAAATTAGCTGTATCAATGTATGGCTGACCGCCGTTAGCATTGTCCATGAATTCCTTGCCGTCTGTATCCATCCAGCCAGGTCCCATGAGATTGCCTGCTGCTGTATAAGTACCCTGCATCAGAGTGCTTGCAACATATTCACGGTCAATAGCAAGGCTTAATGCCTTACGGACATTTACATCATCAAAAGGTGCCTTCTCAATATTAAGGCTGATGTAGTATGTACCAATGATAGGATCCACATAGAAATCATCTGTACCTTCAAGGCTTGGGATCTCTTCTGTAGGTACATCCTTGATCAGTAATACTTCGCCTGTCTGATATGCACTGTAAGCTGCGTTAGAGTCTTCCATCAGGACGAATTTCAGTCTGTCAAGCTTGATAGCATCTGCATTCCAGTAGTAAGGGTTCTTGCTGAATGTGATGTGAGAACCAGGAACCCACTCTGTCATGTAGAAAGGTCCGTTAGATACATATGTTTCAGGAGCTGTTGCCCAAGCTTCACCGTTAGCTTCGATAGTAGCTTCCTGAACAGGGCTTAATGTAGCAAATGCTGCAAGGCTGCCAAAGTATGAGCAGGGATTAGCTAACTCTACTACAAGTGTAGAATCATCCGGTGCTGATACTCCAAGTGCATCAAGATTACCGTCAATTGCTTCGTCATAACCCTTGACCATGCCAAGAACTGTCTCAGCATAAGGAGCTGCTACTTCAGGATCGCATACACGTTTCCAGCTGTATACGAAATCATTTGCTGTTAAATCAGAACCATCTGACCACTTTAATCCATCTCTTAAATGGAATGTCCATGTAAGACCATCTTCAGATACTTCGTAGGACTCTGCCTGACCAGGCTGAAGAGTTCCATCTTCACCTACGATAAGCAGACACTCGTAAGCATGTAATAACATGTTACCGCCATCTACTGCGCTGTTCAGAGCTGGGTCAATTGTTTCAGGGTCAGGTCCAATCTGAACAGCAAGTTCCTTATCTCCTGTACTCTCTGTTGTTGCAGCTGCTGCGTCTGTTGCAGCTGTTGTAGCTGCCTGTGTCTCTGATGTTGCTGCATCTGCTGCAGGCTGTGAATCAGCTGTTGCTTCAGATGCACCGCATGCTGTCATGCCCATGACCATGCATGCAGCAAGCATAAGAGAAATTACTTTCTTTTTCATACCATATCCTCCTCTATGAAATAAAAGTTGTAAATATATAAACACTATGCAGAAATAATACTGCATAACTGCCTATCAGAATAAAATATACATAACCATTCATTATACGCATGGATGATGACATGCTACATAATGACCGGCTGATATCTCTCTCCACTCCGGCTGTTCTGCTGCGCACTGTTCTGTCGCATAAGGACATCTGGTGCGGAACCGGCAGCCTGAAGGTGGATTCAGCGGACTTGGTACATCACCCTCCAGAACAATTCGCTTGTTCTGTCTGGCTGTCTTAGGATCTGCAATTGGAATTGCAGAAATCAAACTTCTGGTGTATGGATGTACGCTGTGTGTCGTCAGCTCATAGCTGTCTGCCAGCTCTACGAGCTTACCCAGATACATAACACCAATACGGTTGGATATATGCTTAACTACTGACAGGTCATGGGCAATGAACAGATAAGTCAGTCCCAGTTCCTGCTGGAGATCCTCAAACATGTTGATAACCTGCGCCTGAATGGATACATCCAATGCAGATATAGGTTCATCACAGACAATAAACTGTGGATTGACTGCCAATGCCCTGGCAATACCTACACGCTGTCTCTGTCCACCTGAGAATTCATGGGGATAACGGTTGGCATGTTCAGAATTCAATCCTACCCTGCGAAGCATTTCAATAATAATATCATATCTTTCCTGCTTATTGGCAGCAAGCTTATGAATGTCAATAGCCTCTCCAATGATATCGGCTACTGTCATTCGAGGATCAAGGCTTGCATACGGATCCTGGAATACAATCTGCATCTTCTTACGATATGGAAGCATATCTACTGCAATCTTCTTCTCACCGTCAAAGATTACCTGATCATCATAGATGATTTTACCTGCGGTCGGCTCATACAGACGCAGCAGAGTACGTCCTGTTGTGGTCTTACCACATCCGGACTCTCCTACAAGTCCAAGAGTCTCTCCTTTATTTACATAAAAGGATACATCATCAACAGCCTTTACATATCTCTTGTTCTTGCCATAGCCTCCGGCTGGGAAATATTGTTTCAGGTGCTGTACTTCAACTAACTTATCGCTCACCTGTCTCTCCTCCTTCCATCTGTGCCTTCTGATTCATCCAGCACTGTGTATAATGGACATCACCAAAGGTCGTAACAGGCGGCATCTCGCGCAGACATATCTTCATACAGTTATTGCAGCGCGGTGCAAACGGACATCCCTTAGGCGGATTTAACAAATCAATAGGAGTTCCTTCGATTGGAACCAGCTTCTCATGCTCCCTGGCATCCAGCTTCGGAATACTTCTAAGTAATCCCTTGGTATATTCATGCTTCGGCTCATAGAATATCTCATCTGTTGTACCATATTCTACGATTCTGCCTGCATACATAACTGCAATCTTCTCACACATGCTGGCTACAATACCAAGGTCATGTGTAATCATGATAATCGCCATTCCAAGCTTATCCTTAAGCTCCATCATCAGCTCCAGAATCTGCGCCTGAATCGTAACATCAAGTGCAGTCGTAGGCTCATCTGCAATCAGAAGCTTCGGTTCGCAGGCAAGTGCGATAGCAATCATGACTCTCTGACGCATACCGCCGGAAAGCTCATGAGGATACTGCTTTAACCTCTTCTCCGGCTCATTGATGCCTACCAGAGTCAGCAGTTCCTTTGCACGCTCATGTGCTTCCTTTTTCTTCTTATCAGTATGAAGAAGGATAACCTCCTCGATCTGATTACCAATTGTATATACAGGGTTCAAGCTTGTCATAGGATCCTGGAAAATGATTGATACTTCATTTCCTCTGATCTTACGCATCTCTTTCTCTGTCATTTCATTAATTTTGTGTCCGTTAAACTCCAGTGTTCCTCCAATAAGCTTACCCGGATACGCAGTCAGCCCCATCAGGCTGTATGCTGTAACAGACTTACCGGAACCGCTTTCTCCTACGATTCCTAATACTTCGCCTTCCTTAACATGTATGGACACGTCGTTCAGTGCCTTTACTTCACCCGCAGGGGTAAAGAAGGATAGACGCTCATGATTGATATCTACAAGATATTCTGACATAATTTCCTCCTATGAACCTGTCTACGTTAATTCTTGAGCTTAGGGTCAAATGCGTCTCTAAGTCCATCACCCAGCAGGTTAAAGCTCAAAATAATCAAACTAATCAGTATTGATGGAATAAACAGCAGATACGGATATGTATTAATACCGTTTATTGCTTCACTCGCCAGACTTCCCAAAGATGGAAGCGGTACTGCAACACCAAGTCCCAGAAAGCTTAAAAAGCTCTCTGTAAAGATGGAAGAAGGAATCTGCAAAGTAGTTGTTACAATCAAAGTACCGATACAGTTCGTCAACAGATGCTTCTTAATGATTCTGCCATTCTTTGCCCCCAGTGCTCTTGCTGCAGTAACATACTCGCTTTCCTTGAGCATCAGAATCTGGCTTCGTACCATACGTGCCATACCTACCCAGTAGAGAAGGGCAAATACGATAAAGATACTGATGAGGTTCGTACCTACTGTCTGTACCCAGCCAAAACCGGGAACCTGTGCCAGTGATTCCAAAGGACTCTTAATGGCAAAAGACAAAAGAACGATCAGCAGGACATCCGGAACTGTATAGATAATATCTACAATTCTCATCATTACCAAGTCTACCCAGCCTCCGAAGAAAGCTGCAACAGAACCATAAATGGAACCAATTACCAGAATAATAGCAGTAGCGATCAGACCTACCATCAGAGAAATACGGCTTCCCATCATAACACGGATCGCATAATCACGTCCCATCTTGTCTGTACCAAGAATATGAGGGAATACGCTCTCTCCTGCATCGATTCTTGCCAGCTCATCAGCAGAATACTGCATCGGAGCCAGATTATTTGCACCCTTGATCTGTGTCTTATAGGAATAAGGATAGAAGGAAGGTACGATAAATGACAGGATCATGATCAGTATGATAACGACCAGACTTACCATTGCTACTTTATTCTTACGAAGTCTTCGAAAGCCATCCTTCCAGAAGCTTACGCTTTCACGCATGACTACAAGACTTTCTTTCTCTTCATTTGTTGCCGGAAGGAAATCATCCGGATTCAACTTCATCTGAAAACTGATTGGGTTCTCTTTCATTTCTCTATGTCCTCCGTTAATTGAGCTTAATACGAGGGTCTACAATTTTATAAATAATATCAACAATCACATTCATTACGATCAGAAGGGTCGCAAGGAAGATTGTAGTTCCCATGATGACCGTATAATCACGGCTGGAAATGGAACCGATGAATTCACCGCCAAGACCCGGAATTGTAAAGATCTTCTCTACAACGAAGCTTCCTGTTAAGGTATAGGCAAGCATCGGTCCTACATATGTAATAACCGGCAGAATCGCATTGCGGAGTGCATGCTTGAAGATGCTGACCGCCTGAGATACGCCCTTTGCTTTACAGGTTCTCATATAATCCTGACCAAGAACATCCAGCATGGAAGAGCGCATCAGTCTCATGATATATGCCATGGGATAGAATGATAACGCCATAACCGGCATTACATAGTGCTTCCAGGAAGTCAGGCCATAGGTAGGGAGAATTTTTAAATGAACGCCCAAAAAGTACATCAATACCGTACAGATAACAAAACTCGGTACCGCAATACCACAGGTCGATATGACACTAATCAGATTATCCAGGAATTTACCTCGGTGCATTGCCGCAATACATCCAAGTGGAATACCAAGCAGCAGCGCTACCAGCACAGCAACCCCACCTACTCTTGCAGATACGGGGAACTTTGTTACTATAATAGAAGTAACTGTACGTCCTCTCTGTTTCAGGCTATCGCCGAAATCTCCATGCAGAGCATCTGTCAGATATGTAATATACTGCTCGAACAGCGGCTTATCCAATCCATATTTTGCTTCCAGTGCTGCCATTGCCTTAGGACTGACTGCTTTCTCGGATAAGAACGGACCACCCGGTACCAGATTCATCAGGAAAAAGGTAATGGTCGCAACTGCCCAGATTGTTACAATCGCCAGACCAATTCTCTTTATAATGTACTTGAACATATTGTAGTACTCTCCTTTACTTAACTTATATCACTTAAAAATAGTTCTTTTGAACTTCGGCAAAAAAAATAAGGAGAGAATACGCCTACTTCGGCTCATTCCACTCCTTTATGGCGATAATCACATATTTTCTTTGACAGAAGCTATTTTATTATCAAATATTCTATATGTCAATAGTCCCATTTTCTTCCACTTAATTTATTATCAGCATTTTTGTATAATTATACATTATAAATATGCAATTCTGAATCTTTTCACTTTTTACAAAATTTCAGAGTTTTCGACTTTATTCTACATTTTAGTTTACTTTAACGCACATAAATATACATGTAGTTTTCATATTGATGTTTTTTTATTCATTTTATATTTTTTTATTTTATATTGACTTTTTTTATATTATGTATTATTGTATTAATCAGCTAATACAGCAATGCGATTTACGTACAGCAGAAAGGAGTGTTTCATATGGCGTGGGAACTTAATGCAGATCGCCCGGTCTACACACAGATTCTGGAAATCATACGGACCCGAATCATATCCGGCATTTATGCTCCAGGAAGCAGACTGCCAAGTGTCAGAGAGCTGGCTGCCGAAGCCAGTGTAAATCCCAACACAATGCAGAGAGCTTTCGTGGAATTGGAGAAGAGCGGACTGGTCACAACACAAAGAGGGAGCGGAAGAACCGTAACGGAGGACATTACAATGATCGAACAGGTTCAAAAAGAAATTGCAGTATTGCAGATTAAGGGATTTTTTGAGAAAATGAATGAGCTTGGATATGACAATGCACATATTCTGAAGCTTATAACAGAGACAATTGAGGGAGGAATACAATAATGGACACTTTATTGGAAGTAAAGGATCTATGCAAACAATACAAGGGTGCCGGTAATTATATGGCAGTTTACCACATGAACCTGTCTATACCACGCGGTAAAATTATCGGACTTCTGGGACCTAATGGATGTGGTAAGACCACTTTGATCAAAATGATCAATGGATTGCTGTCCCCATCCTGCGGTACTGTTACCATCAATGGATATGCACCGGGAATTGAGACGAAAAAGATTGTCTCCTATCTGCCGGAACGTACTTATTTACAAAGCAATATGAGAATCCGTGAAATGATTTCCTATTTCAAGGATTTCTATGAAGATTTCAATGAGGATCGTGCCTATGGCATGTTATCTTCTCTGGACATTGACCCGGATGCCAGATTAAAGACCTTATCCAAAGGCACCAAGGAAAAGGTACAGTTAATCCTTGTCATGAGCAGGGAAGCTGAACTTTACATCCTTGATGAGCCGATTGCCGGAGTAGATCCTGCCGCCAGAGACTTCATTCTGCGCACAATTATTACGAATTACAATGAAAATGCCACTATTCTGTTATCTACTCATTTGATCACGGATATTGAGAATATACTGGATGAAGTCATATTCATGAAGAATGGTTCCCTGCTTCTCCATACATCCGCAGATGCCATCCGCGAGAAACAGGGCAAATCCATTGATACTTATTTCAGGGAGGTATACGCATGTTAGGGAAATTAATAAAATATGAGTGGAAAAGCCTCAGCCGTCAGTTTCTGGTCATGCTCGCCATTCTGGCCGGAACAACGCTTGTTTCTTCCTTAATCATTGTGTCCATCAATTTTGAATTTGATGATGTAAATGAAAACTACTCACTCTTTATGCTCATAGGCTCTGTACTCATTTATTATCTTGGCTTAATTGTATGCAGCATTGGAACAAGTCTGATCGTTGCAATCCGTTTCTATAAATCATGCTATACAGACGCCGCTTATCTGACACATACGTTACCTGTGTCTGCCAGACAGCTGGTCGGAGCCAAAACAATAGCTTCATGCCTTATCCAGTTTCTGTCTTCTATTACGGTTTTTCTGTCTATAATCGTATATTTTGCCGTGATCATTGCAGCCGTATTAGGTTCAGATACCACAAGTTATACAGGAACTATGTCCTTTGCAATGCTAAGCACAGAGTTCCAACAGTCACTTGGCGTAACATTGACACAGTACTGTGTATTCCTGATTGGATACAGTCTGGTTGGCTGCATCACCGGATGCTGTATTCTGCTAGGATGTGTCAGTCTTGGCCAGCTTTATACAAAACACCGCATTCTTGGTGCAATTCTTGCGTATTTCATTGTTACCATGATTATGCAGGTCATTACTTATCTGGCAATGCTCCCAGCCTATGGTAAATTATTTGCAGCTTCAGCTGCCGGTGATACACTACCGCTGATGAGCTTTATGATGCCGGCTTTTATTGCCATTTTAATTACCACGATCATTCTGGCAATTGCAATGTACTTCATCAATATTCATATGATGACCAAGAAACTGAACCTGGAATAAGTCAGTTGTCTGAAATAGCGAAAACGGGATGTGCTTTCATGCAGCATCCCGTTTTCTTCTATATCAAGCACAGCATTTAATCATTTTATACGTGACATTTCTTCCAGTCTGGCATGAAGCCTGTCCATCCTGGCAAGCTGTTCTGATGCCACCACTTCTCTGCCTGATGTAAAATATCTTACTTTTCCCTCTGACCGTTCTAACCGATCTGTACTTTCAAGAATACGTTTTAACTGGTTCACAGTTCCCCTATTACCATCTATGATCTGTACCTGGGAAGGCATAATCTTGCGAAAACTGTCTTTGAAATAGTTAAAATGGGTACAGCCCAATACCAATTCTCCGTAAGTGGACAAGTCATAGGAGGATAGTTCCTTGTGTAGATAGGCTTCCACCTGTGGGGAATTAAATTCTTCTCTCTCTGCAAAAGTCACCAGTTCCGGTAAAGGGAGCAGATCTACATGATGGGCATTGTCTACTCTGTCTACAAGATTCTTGAGCTTTTCCTCACGGATTGTAAGGGGAGTGGCTACGACCATGACACGCCTGCCATGACTCTGCTCCACTGCAGGCTTTACCGCAGGTTCAATTCCTATAATAGGGATATCATACTTCTGGCGCATGGCGGAAGCAGCGACGGAGGTTGCCGTGTTGCAGGCAATGACCACTGCTTTGCAGTTATGGGATAACATGAATTGTATCATTTCGTCTACGTAGGATATGACCTGGTCTTTGGTCTTGGTTCCGTATGGGACGTGGTCAGTGTCTGCGTAAAATATATAGTTTTCATGAGGGAGGGTGGCAAGAGCCTGGTGAAGGACGGACATTCCACCGATTCCTGAGTCAAATATTCCAATATTCATATGGTTCTGCCACTCAAAATGTGATTAAATATGCTCACATCGAGATAATGTAAGTTCTCAC
>ERZ1106983.595-NODE-595-length-42202-cov-42.431276_pt1 | contig 42202 bp, 37 predicted proteins | sample MGYA00403693_ERZ1106983 | MGnify/ENA primary metagenome ERZ1106983 (study PRJEB35170, sample SAMEA104062420) | human gut metagenome | biome: human gut; feature: human-associated habitat; material: faeces | place: Denmark | collected 2012-07-13 ...
GCGATGCCCTGGGCTAGGAACTTCTGCCCCTTCAGGGCGTATTGGATAATTTCGAGCGTACAGGTAAATATTGTATTGGTTGTCTTCTTGACTTGTCCTCGCGTGGCCACCGAAAGCAGAGAGAAAAGACTTCATTTGTCAAACCCTTAAACGAAAAGAAAAATCATGGATGAAAAGAAAAGACAGGTATGGCGGTTCGTCATTCAGACCGCCATCTCGATCCTCACGGCCATCGCCACGGCCCTCGGCGTGACGAGCTGCATGGCAGCCGTGTAGCCACGGCAAAGTATGGGGCTTATAGCAAGAAAATAGTTTCCCCCTCTAAGACGTGAATCTCGGAGGGGGAACGACTTTCTTGATTATAGCTTTCTTGATTATCTTCTTGGCGGTGCGGGCATGTCGATATGGGGCAGGTCAACGCTTTCGTATGAAGACTGCCAGTTCCGACTCCGTGAATTGGGCAAATTCCTCAGTATCGGGGTTGCGCTTCCTCGTAAGCCTTTCGGATGGATGCTGGTGTTGGTTAATCTCTTGTTTCATTTCTTTTTTCTTACTTCCCAATGACCGCTATAGCCGCTACCAATATACACAATATGAGGCATTTTGGCGATACGACGCTTAAAAGTAATAATGCTTTTCCCAGATTGTTGAGCCAGTTCAGCAGTTGTTATTTTAGGATAAACAGCTACTTGATATTCTATCCATTTATCTAAATCATCGCCTTGAGTGCCACCTTGAGGGACACCTTGAGGGACATCTTCGGTATCACCTTGAGTATCACCTTGAGTATCACCTTGAGTGACATCATCATTCTCCATAATATTTGCCTCTATACCAGGATGAGATTCCTGCCAAGCTAAGATCATATTGGGGAACGTGACTGTAAACTGAGCACGATCGGAGAAGAAGGATGGAAGCATCTTTTCCTCAAAGTAGGGAAGGGCTATAATCGGATTGATAATCTTGCCCATTCCCGAACCTTTACGCTCCATATAACCCAACTGTGCAAAGATGTCTGCAATAACCGGATTGCGTCTTACTGAAGGAATGTCTTCTGTGTCGAGAACATCAGTTTTATAACGTTTACCATCTTGTGCCAGAAGTTTCAGTTGGTTAGTGGCACTAACCAACTCGTTTCCTTCCTTCTTCAGTTTCGTTTTCAGATACTTCCAATAGTTTCTGTTCTTGGTATAATCGTCTTGGTTGTTGAGCACACCAACGACATTCAAAACGGAAAACCACCATTTGGATAGTGTCTCGTCCCAAACGGCACGCACTTCGCGGTCGTTGAAGAAACGGATGGATACCTTCTGTATATTGTTATTGCACATTGCTTTCTGTCTTGATTTCTTCTTTATCGGCCACTCACTCAGTACCACTTTTAGTACCGGTTAACTGGTACTGGAGTTTATCTTAGGTGGTACTAGAGTATCTAGTAACTGACATTGGAGTAACACTTATGTGGTACTGACAAGGGACTTTGAAGGCCTGAATCAGGCACTCCAATTGATGTGTTCCTCGTATTTATCGAAGTCCATTTTGGAGTCTGCCCATGCGCGACAGTAGAGCGGCTGGTTCCAGGGTAGCAATGTGTTTTCTCACCATGCGTTCCGACATGCAAACGGGCTGAAAGCCCAATGAGCGCATAGCTCAGGGCAAGCGAAGCGACACCCTGGGTATTATCGTATTATCATTGGTACGCCCTGTAAGGGCAAAAGCATTAATCCTTAAATACATATTCCTTGTTGTATTCTACTCCATAGGATTCTAAAAACTTTTGGTACTCATCTTGAAACGACATTTTTTTGTGATGTATGCCTTGATTCTTTACATATTCCATTGTTTTTTCGACGACAGACTGGCTGACAGAGAAAACACCATATCCGGTCTGCCATGCGAATGTTCGATAATATGGTTCTATTGTTTTCATCCATCTACTACTGTTGCGTTTTACCTCCTCCACCACATGTGATATAGCGACATCCTTTGACAATAGAAATAATATATGTATGTGGTCGCAGATGCCGCCTACCTGTATTACTTTGCAACCTGTGGCATTCACCAATTGTCCTATGTAGGAATGAATGCGGTCGAGTTCTCTTTCACGAATAGGAGGACTCGTGGTCTTGATGTGGAATATCAAATGCATGTAGAGTTTACTTAATGACTGTGCCATGTTTTTTACGCTTTTGCCCTTTCAGGGCGTTGATGATTTATTGTTTGTTACCCAGGGTGTCGCTTCGCTTGCCCTGGGCTAAGAGCTTATTGGGCTTTCAGCCCGTTCCTGTCTGAATCCGAAGCTCCTGTTTGCTGTTTTCTTGTTTCGGGATGCCTTCGGGATTCGTTCGGGATGGGTTTACATTTAGGAGCTATGGGTGCTCACAGACAATCCATTTGCCGTTTTTGTTGCTGCTCATGCGTGACAGTAGACCGACTGATCAGAATCTGTTATATTAGGATATTTATCGTGAACTTTTTCATGAACTTTATCGTGAACTTTTCCATGAACTTTATCATGAACTCTGTTCAATTCTTCTCCTTGATGACATTCTTCACCTCTGGTATTTCCCTGATGGGCGCAACGATGTTTTTGCAAAATTATCTTTCCTTGCCAGCGAAAGTGCGATAGAGCAAATTCAATGGCTGATGGTTCAATGCGGACTCTATCAGTTCTCCCAAGAACTCTGTTCCCTTCAGCAGATCATTGTGGTCAAACGATACGATATTTTCTGTATTGGGCTTGACTCCAAAACGGAATAGTAACGACATTGTCCTGTCTGATAAGGCCGTTCATGTCGGCTTGTTGGTTAGCATGTGTTCTGTAAGCATCACCTTAATCCGATTTAGAGCTTGTTTCTCCATATTTTTTGTCCTTATATAATCAATATGCAAAAATAAGGTTTTTTCTTCGGAAACGGACGCTTTTCTCAAAAAAACACTCCTCAAGCAAATAAATAGAAACAGGCTACGCAGTCTTTTTGCACAACACAGAAAAAATCAGTGAAAACGATGAAAAAGCGCATTTTTCATCTACCGCGCAAATAGACTGCGTAGAAAATGGGAGATCAGTCGATGTCGATCAGTTGGAAATGCTTGTTGAAGGTGAATTCCATGCCATTGGCCAGTTCCACCTCATACTCCTTCTTGCTCATCTCCAGTTTCTTGACCGCCTTTCCGGGATAGTGGAGGCGCAGGTAGCTTCGGATGGGGTAGGGGATCAGCTCCGCAGGCACCGAGCCGCGCTTGCAGTCGATCTCTGTCAAATTGCCCCTTTTGTCAAACTCGAGTTTGGTGCCATTGCGCAGCACGACGTCATAGCTCTTGCCATAGCCCGACTCCATCTTGGCCAGCACCACCTTTTGGTGGCTGAAATGGCGCGTGATCACGGCCTGGGCCTTAGCGGGAAGCATGGCGACGGAGATGGGCTTGTCGTTGTCCACATGGGCAGAAATAGCGCAGGAGACGATGCAGCAGATGGCGATCATCAAAAATCTCATTGTTCTTTTCATAAACTTCAAATCTATTGTTTTATTATACTTATATACGGATCGTGCCGAGACACGATACACTGTTTTGGACGGCTAAGGGTCGCAATGGTTTAAGGCCGCGCTCCACTTTAACAGAAAAAAAACCACCCCCGGGGACAGCGAGGGTGGTAATGGTCAGGTCATTGGGCTTGGCGTGTGGCAAGAAAGCGCTCCGCCCTGTGGAGGTCTTCGGGCGTGTCGATGCCGACGGTCTCGACATCGGTCAGTCCGACCTTGATCTTGTAGCCGTTTTGCAGCCAGCGCAGCTGCTCCAGGCTCTCCGCCAGTTCGAGCGACGACTGGGGCAGACGCGTGACCTCGCGCAGCACGTCGGCACGGTAGGCATAGAGGCCGATGTGCTTGAGGAAGGGGTAGGCCGCCAGCCACTCGCCTCGATCCTTGCCCCGGACGAAGGGGATGGGAGACCGGGAGAAGTAGAGGGCGAAGCCGTCGTTGTCGAGGACGATCTTGGGTGAGTTGGGATTATCTACCGCCTCGATGCTCTCGAAGCGCTTGCCGAGGGTGGCGATCTGCGTGGCGGGGTCGTCGAAGGCCTCCATCACCGTACGCAGTTGCGAGGGCTGGATGAAGGGCTCGTCGCCCTGAACATTGATGACGACGTCGGGAGATCCGCCGACCAGGTCGAGGGCCTCGCAGATGCGGTCGGTGCCGCTCTTGTGGTCGGATCGCGTCATGACGGCCTGGCCGCCAAACGCGGTGACGGCATCGTAGATGCGCTGGTCGTCGGTGGCGACATAGACGCGGTCGAGGACCGATCGTACCTGCTCATAGACGCGCTGGATGACGGGTTGGCCGCCCAGGATGGCGAGCGGCTTGCCCGGGAAGCGCGTAGAGGCGAAGCGCGCGGGGATGATGGCTATATACTCCATGGCGTGATTACTTGATGATGTGGAGCCACTTCAGCGGCTTCTTGACCAGTTCGCTGAGTTTGCTGTCCTTGTTCTTCTGCGGCAACGCATAGTCCTCGCGAATGTCGTACTTCGTGGAGTGGACGGGGGCCTGGTCGCCACCCTGCTTGCCACGGCCACGGCCGCGCTTGCGCGAACTCTTCTTCTTGCCCTTGGGGGCGTCGGCCTGGGACTGGGCCTGCTGACCGCCCTGCTGGCCGCCTTTCTGGCCTCCCTGCTGGCCTCCCTGCTGGCCGCCGCCCTCGGTGCCCTTGTCCTTGCCACGGCCTCGGCCGCGGGATCTGCGTTCCTTCTGGTCCTTTCGCTCCTTTTGGTCCTTCTGGTCGCGGCTGGCGTCGCCCTGCTGCTGCGGCTGCTGATCGCGGGCCTCACGAGGCTCGCGCGGCTCACGGCGCTGGCGTCCACGGCGCGGCTGCTTCTCCCTGGGCTGCTGGTCCTGGGACTGCGCCTGCTGCTGGCCGTCCTTGGCCACGGGCTGATCGGCCTTGTCGGCCTCACGGGGCTGCGGCTTGGCGGCCTTCTCGGCGCGCTGCTTGTTCTGGCGGTTGCGGCTCTTCTTGTCCTTGTGGCTCTGCTGGTCGCGGGCCTCGCGGCGGCGGCTCTTCGCACTCTTGCCCTTGGCGGGGCGCGCCGACTGGCTATATTCGGGTGCCTCGCCGACGTCCTCGGGCAGGGGCACCTTCTCCACCGTCTTCTCCAGGAACTTCTCTATCTGCTGGAAGTAGTACTGGTCCTGCTCGCTGACCAGCGTGATAGCCACGCCGTCGCGGTTGGCACGGGCCGTACGGCCGATACGGTGGACGTAGTCCTCGGCGTCGCAGGGCACGTCGAAGTTGACGACCATCGCGATGTCGTCGATGTCGATGCCGCGGGAGATGATGTCGGTGGCGACGATGACGTCGAGCTGGCCGCTTTTGAACTGGAACATCATCTCGTCGCGCTCGGCCTGGTCGAGGTCGGAGTGCATCTCGCCGCAGTTGACCTTCATGCGCTTCAGCGAGGCAGCGATCTGCTTCACCTTCTGCTTGGAGCCGGAGAAGATGATGACGCGGTTGAGGTCGCCGGCCTTGAAGATGTCCTTGAGGATCGCCATCTTCTGCGTCTCGTAGCAGACGTAGGCCTTCTGCTGGATCTTCTCGGCGGGCTTGCTCACGGCGAGCTTCACCTCGACGGGATTCTTGAGCAGCGTCTTGGCCAGGTCCTCGATCTTGTCGGGCATCGTGGCCGAGAACATGATGGTCTGGACGTTCTGCGGCAACTTGCGGGCGATGGTGAGGATGTCCTCGGAGAAGCCCATGTCGAGCATGCGGTCGGCCTCGTCGAGGATGAAGAAACTCACGCGCGAGAGATCGACGTTGCCCAGCGACATGTGGGAGATGAAGCGGCCGGGGGTGGCGATGACCACGTCGGCACCGAGGGAGAGGCTCTTGAGCTCCTGGTCGTAGCGGTTGCCGTCGTTGCCGCCATAGACGGCCACGCTCGACACGCCGTCGAGATGGTAGGCGAAGCCCTGCATGGCCTGGTCGATCTGCTGGGCCAGCTCGCGCGTCGGCGACATGATGACGCAGTTGATGGCATCGGCAGGATAGCCGCCGTCGGCCAGCTTGGAGAGGATGGGGAGCAGGTAGGCTGCCGTCTTGCCCGTGCCGGTCTGGGCGACACCCAGGATGTCGCGGCCTTCGAGGATGTGGGGGATGCAGCTTTCCTGTATGGGAGTGCACGTCTCGAACTGCATGTCGTCCAAGGCGTCGAGCACATAATCGTTCAAATCTAATTCGTCAAAATACATCTTTTCTGAAAGATAAAAATGGTGAGTGATACTACCTTGGCGCGTGCCTATAGCAGAAATAGGCTATGAAGGCAAAGATAAGGTTCGGAATCCATGCGGCCAGCACGGGGGGCGTGCCGGCATTGATGGCAAAGGTCGAGGAGACGGTCTGGAGCATGATGTAGCCGAAGCTCAGGCCCAGGCCGATACCCAGATAGAGGCCCATTCCTCCCTTTCGCTTTCGCGCCGAGAGCGAGAGTCCGATGATGGTGAGGATGAAGGAGGAGAAGGACATGGCGATGCGCTTGTGGAACTCCACCTCGTACTGCACGACATTGCCCGAGCCGCGGCTCGTCTGCTTGGAGATGTAGTCGAGGAGCTCGGGCGAGGTGAAGGTCTCCTGCTGGCCCTTGGAATAGACCAGGTCGGTGGGCTCCATGAGGATGACCGTGTCCTTGACGTCGCCGGTGACGATCCGCTCGCGCAGGCCGACCAGCGTGCGCGTTTTCCAGTTGGTGGCCTTCCAGTGGTACTTCGCGTCGGCGATCGTGTCGTACTGGATCTCCATGGCCGTCATGTGGCTGACCAGCTTCTTGCCCTCAAACTTGTCGAGGGAGAAGCCGTAGCCGCGCTTGTAGCGGTCGTCGTAGTGCTGGATGTAGGCCACCGTGCCCTTGCCCACCTGCAGCTGGACGTTCTCCGCCGAAGTGTTCTTCTTGGAGTTGCGGTAGAGCGACTCGAAGTTTTGGCGGATGACCGTGCCGTGGGGGATGACGAAGCTGTTGAGGTAGAAGGTGACGCTGGCGATGAGCACGCACGAGATCATGTAGGGGCGCATCAGCCGCCGGAAGGAGACGCCCGAGGAGAGCATCGCGATGATCTCGGAGTTGCCGGCCAACTTCGAGGTGAAGAAGATGACGGCAATGAACACGAAGAGCGGGGAGAAGAGGTTGGAGTAGTAGGGGATGAAGTTGGCGTAGTAGTCGAAGACGATGGCACGCCAGGGCGCATGGTACTTCGTAAACTTCGAGAGGTTCTCGTTGAAGTCGAAGACCAGGGCGATGGAGATGATCAGCACGATGGAGAATATGTAGGTGCCGATAAACTTCCGGATGATGTACCAGTCGAGACGACCGAAAAGGTGCTTGGGCGACAACTTGCGCAGCACACGCGCCACCCTGGCCCCCGCCCGGCGAATCGTCTCGGGCTGGGGCATCCTGCGCCTCATCTTGTCTATGGTCTCTCCCATCTGCATGTCGAAATATTTGTTTTTAAAGTCTGTCCTGCGAACGTAAAGGAGCCGGGCCTATATCCTCCGCCCGAGCTGGTCGATGACGGAAGACTTCCACTGGGTGAAGTCGCCCTGGAGGATGTGGGCCCTGGCGTCGGTGACGAGCCGCAGGTAGAAGGCAAGGTTGTGGATGCTGGCTATCTGCATCGCCAGCAGCTCGCCCGCCTTGAAGAGGTGGTGGAGGTAGGCCTTGGAGGTGATGCGGTCGATCTCGCAGCCCGTGGGGTCGAGGGGCGAGAAGTCGGCCTCCCACTTCTTGTTGCGCATGTTCATCGTGCCCTCGTAGGAGAAGAGCATGGCGTTGCGGCCGTTGCGCGTGGGCATCACGCAGTCGAACATATCGACACCGCGGGCGATGCCCTCCAGCAGGTTCTGGGGCGTGCCCACACCCATGAGGTAGCGCGGTTTGTCCTTGGGCAGGATGGCGTTGACGACCTCGATCATCTCGTACATAACCTCGGTGGGCTCGCCCACGGCCAGTCCGCCAATGGCATTGCCCTCAGCGCCCTTGTCGGCGACGTACTTAGCCGCCTCGCTCCGCAGGTCGGGATAAGTGCAGCCCTGGACGATAGGAAAGAGGGCCTGGGGGTAGCCGTAGAGGGGCTCGGTCTCGCGGAAACGCTTGAAGCAGCGGTCGAGCCAGCGCTGGGTAAGCCCAAGGCTGTTCTTGGCGTAGGCGTAGTCGCTCTTGCCCGGCGGACACTCGTCGAGCGCCATGATGATGTCGGCACCGATGACGCGCTCGATGTCCATCACGCGCTCGGGGGTGAAGATGTGCTTCGAACCGTCGATGTGGGATCGAAACTCGCAGCCCTCCTCCGTGAGCTTGCGGATGCCCGTGAGAGAGAAGACCTGAAAGCCGCCGGAGTCGGTGAGGATCGGGCGGTCCCAGCCGTTAAATCGATGGAGGCCACCAGCGGCCCGGAGCACCTCGCAGCCGGGGCGGAGGTAGAGGTGGTAGGTGTTGCCCAGGATGATCTGGGCCTTCACCTGCTCCTGGAGTTCGCGGAAGTGGACTCCCTTCACGCTGCCCACCGTGCCCACGGGCATGAAGATGGGGGTGAGGATCTCGCCATGGGCCGTCTGGATGCGGCCGGCCCGCGCGTCGCTGTAGGCGTCGGTGTGCTGCAGTTCGAACGTCATTGGCCCTTCTCCTCCTTTTGATCCGTAGTTTCCTCGACGACGAGCTGGACGGGGTGGGCCACCAGTTCGTCGGTGAGGGCGAAGTCCCACACCTGCTGCACGTTCTCCACATAGTGGAAGGTGACGCCCTTGCGATAGATCTCGGGGATCTCCTCCACGTCGCGCTGATTCTCGGCACACATCATGATGTCGGTGATGCCGGCACGCTTGGCGGCGAGGATCTTCTCCTTGATGCCGCCGACGGGCAGCACCTTGCCGCGCAGCGTGATCTCGCCCGTCATGGCCGTGTTCTTGCGCACCTTGCGCTGGGTCAGCGCCGAGGCCAGGGAGGTGGCGATGGTGATGCCCGCAGAAGGGCCGTCCTTGGGCGTGGCGCCCTCCGGCACGTGGATATGGATGTTCCACTGGTCGAAGAGGCGGTAGTCAACGCCCAGGGCGTCGATATGGGCCTTGACATACTCCAGGGCGATGACGGCGCTCTCCTTCATCACGTCGCCAAGATTGCCCGTGAGCGTCAGTTTGCCGGCCTTGCCCTTGGAGAGCGAGGTCTCGATGAAGAGGATCTCGCCGCCCACGCTGGTCCAGGCCAGGCCCGTCACCACGCCCGCGTAGTCGTTGCCCTGGTAGATGTCGCGGTAGAAGGGCGGTTTGCCCAGCAGGCCTGGCAGCATGTCGGGGGTGATCTTGTTGGAGGGCAGCTGGCCGTCGGTGGCCTGGCGGAAAGCGAGCTTGCGCAGCGCCTTGTTGATCTGCTTCTCCAGCTGGCGCACGCCGCTCTCGCGGGTGTAGTTCTCGATGACCTTCTCCAGGGAGGCCTTCGTAAACTTCAGCTTGGGCTCCACCTGGTCGAGCCCCGTGTTCTCCAGTTCGCGGGGGACGAGGTGGCGCTTGGCGATCTCTATCTTCTCCTCGGTGATGTAGCCGCTGACGGGAATCACCTCCATACGGTCCAGCAGCGGACGGGGGATGGTGTTGAGGTCGTTGGCCGTGGCGATAAAGAGCACCTTGGAGAGGTCGTAGTCGGTGTCGAGGTAGTTGTCGTGGAAGGCGTTGTTCTGCTCCGGGTCGAGCACCTCCAGGAGGGCCGACGCGGGGTCGCCATTGACGGTGTTCTGCGTCACCTTGTCGATCTCGTCGAGGATGAAGACGGGGTTGGAGGAGCCAGCCTTGAGGATGCTCTTGATGATGCGTCCGGGCATGGCGCCAATATAGGTGCGGCGGTGGCCGCGCACCTCAGCCTCGTCGTGGAGGCCGCCCAGCGAGACGCGGACGTATTTTCTGCCCATGGCCTCGGCAACGCTCTTGCCCAGCGAGGTCTTGCCGACGCCCGGAGGACCGTAGAGGCAGAGGATGGGGGATTTCAGGTCGCCACGGAGGCGGAGCACGGCCATGTACTCCAGGATGCGCTCCTTCACCTTCTCCATGCCGTAGTGGTTGCGGTCGAGGACGCGCTGCGCACGCTTCAGGTCAAGGCGGTCCTTGGTATATACGCCCCACGGCAGCGAGACGAGCGTCTGCAGGTAGTTGAGCAGGACACTGTAGTCGGGCGACTGGGGATTGATATTGTCGAGCTTGGCGAGCTCCTTGGCAAAGAGCTTGCTCACCTCATCGGGCCAGGGCTTGAGGAAGGCCTTCTTCTTGAGCTCCCTCTTGTCCTCAGACTCGCCGCTGTCGCCCAGCTCCTCGCGGATGTTCTTGATCTGCTGGTGGAGGAAGTACTCCTTCTGCTGCTCGTCGATGTCGGCGCGCGTCTTGTTCTGGATGTTCTTCTTGATGTGCAAGAACTGGGTTTCGCGGTTGAGGACCTTCAACAACTTGAACAGTCGCAGCTTCATGTTGTCCTCCTCCAGCAGCATGATCTTGTCGTAAATGTTGCTGACGATGTTGGAGGCGACGAAATTGACGATGGAGAGGTGGTTGCTGATGTTCTGCAGGGCGACCATCGCCTCGTTGGGGATGTCGTCGTTCATCTTCACATAGATCTCGACGCCCTGGCGCAGACCTTCCACGGCCGCGGCAAACTCCTTGTCGTCTTCTGCGGGGAAGACCTCAGGAATCATCTCCGTCTCGGCGGTGAAGAAGTTGTTGGCGTCGTCGAGCGACTTGAGACGGCAGCGCGCCGAGGCGATCACGATGGCCGAATGCTCATTGTTGGATCCGGGCACCTCAAACTCCTTGACGAGCTTGGCATAGACGCCCACTTCGAAGAGGTCCTCCTGGATGGGGTAGTCCACGCTGGCGTCTTTCTGTGCGAACACGGCAAAGGTCTGGTCGGGATGATCGCGGAGGTAATCCAGCAGCTTCAAACTCGGCTGGCGCCCAATGAGAATCGGGGTCATGACGCCGGGGAAGGGGATCAGATTGCGGGTGATGAGGACGGGGATGGGACCATCCACGGAACCGACCTCCTTGGCCAGCGCCGAGGGGTCGCCGTCGTAGTCCGACAACATCATCCGTATCGTTGTATTTTGCTTCATTATCTTATTGTCTTCTGTGTTTTGGCGTGCAAAGGTACAAAGAAAATTCCTATTTCATGGAAAAATCCGTGCGAAACCTTGACTTTGCCCGCACAATGCGGCATTAGGTTGGCCGCAAGGCAGGCAATGGGGTGGCTGCAAGCGCGGGCGACAGGCTGGCCGCACGCGCTTGCAGGATCCACAAGGCAGGCGATGGGCTCAGACTAAAGTCTGATCACCTGCTTCACGCCCTTGACCGTGCGCAGCTTCTTGATCAGCAGGTTGAGCTTCGACTTGTCGTCGAGCTGCACGACAAGATTGCCCGAGAACAGGCCGTCATGGGAGTCAATATTGATGGATCGCATCACGATCTTCTCGTCCTTGCTGATGATGTTGGTGATGTTGCTGACGATGCCGATGTCGTCGTTGCCGATGACGCGCAGCGTGATGTCGTAGTGGGAACTGCCCTTGCCGCTCCACTGCGCACGGACGATGCGGTAGCCGAAACGGCGCTGCATCTCGGCAGCGTTGGGGCAGTCGGCACGGTGGATCTTGATGCCGCCATTGACGGTGACGAAGCCAAACACCTTGTCGCCATAGATGGGGTGGCAGCAGCGGGCGAGCGAGAAGTCGATGCCCTTGAGGCTCTTGTCGATGATGAGCACGTCGTCGTTCTTCTTGACCTCGGTGGTGGCGGGGTGGGCATACTCGAAGTTTTCCGCGCTCTCGGCCTCGCGCTCCTTGACCTGGCTCTGGTCGACCAGGGCCTGGTATTCGTCGAGGACGCGGGTGGGGTCGAGGCGGCCTTCGGCGATCTGGTGGTAGAAGTCGCTCTGCTCCTTGAAGCCCATCTTGCGGATGAGGTGGGCGACGGTGGCCTCGTCGTAGTCGAGCTTCTTGTTCTTGAGGCGGCGCTCCAGCAGCTCCTTGGCGTAGAGGCCCTGCTTCTGACGTGTCTCCTTGAGCGAGAGGCGCAGCTTGGCGCGGGCACGAGAGGTGACGAGGATGCGCAGCCACTCCGGCTTCGGAGTCTGGTTGCTGGCCGTCAGGATCTCGACCGTGTCGCCACTGTGGAGGGGCGTGCGGAAGGAGACATTCTTGCCGTTGACCTTGCCGCCGACGCAGGTGTCGCCGACGCGCGAGTGGATATGGTAGGCGAAGTCGAGCACGGTGGCTCCCTTGGGAAACTTCAGCAGGTCGCCCTTCGGGGTGAAGGCATAGACCTCGTCCTCGTAGAGGTCGAGCTTGAACTGGTCCATCACCTCCAGGTTGTCGCCTGCCTCCAGGGCGGTGCGGATCGAGGCGAGCCACTCCTCCATGCCGCCGCCATCGGCCTTCACGCCCTTGTAGCGCCAGTGGGCGGCGAGGCCGTGCTCGGCCACCTCGTCCATGCGCTCGGTGCGGATCTGCACCTCCACCCACTTCTGCTCAGGACCGAGCACGGTAATGTGGAGACACTCGTAGCCATTGGACTTCGGCACGCTGATCCAGTCGCGCAGGCGCTTCGGGTTGGGCTGGTACATGTCGGTGACGATGGAGTAGGCCTGCCAACACTGCATCTTCTCCTTCTCCAGCGGGGAGTCGAGGATGATGCGGATGGCAAAGAGGTCGTAGATGCCATCGACGCCACACTTCTGCTTCTTCATCTTCTGCCAAATGGAGTGGATCGACTTGGTGCGGCCCTTGATATGAAATTTGAGTCCGGCCTCGGTGAGGTGCTTGCTCACCGGACCGATGAAGCGCTCGATGTAGGCGTCGCGGGAGCGCTTCGTGGCGTTGAGTTTCTCCTTGATCAGATAGTAGGCGTCGTGCTCGAGATACTTCAGCGAGAGGTCCTCCAGCTCGCTCTTGAGCTGGTAGAGGCCCAGTTTGTGGGCCAAGGGGGCGTAGAGGTAACTGGCCTCCTCGGCCACCTCGTGCTGCGCCTCCTTGTTGGGCGTGTCGCGTATCTGGCGCATCAGGCAGACGCGGTCGGCGATCATGATGAGCACCACGCGCATGTCCTCGGCGAAGGAGAGGAGCAGGTTGCGGAAGTTCTCGCTCTCCACAATGGGAGTCTTGCTGTAGAGCTCCTGGACGCGGACGAGGCCCTGGAGGATCGTCGCCACGCCCTCGCCGAAGTCCTTGCGCGCCAGCGTCGTGTCATAGTGGCCGCGAAGCACGCTTTCGTAGAGCATGATGGCCAGCAGACTGTCACGGCGCAGGCCGATGTCGCCGACGGCCACCTTCGCCGTCATCAAAGCCTTGAGGACGGGATTGAGGCCGAAGCGGTCGCGCTCGATGTGGCGAGCCTCGATCTCAGAATGGATATGGGTGCGCAGACGCTCCACGTCAGTACCGCTCAGGGTGTCGTTGAGCATCTCGTGAATCTCCTTAGTAAGTGCCTCGCAGGCGTGCTTTTCTTCCTCGGTGAAAACGAATTTTTCTTCCATTGGCTGACGTTGCTTTGATCAATGATGCTACAAAGTTACGAAATTTCATCTGAATATTTCCCGATTTAAGAAAAAGTAAGTATATTTGTGCATTGGTTAGAGGACAACAAATAGACCACCTTATTTATAATATTAATATCGCAAAAGGATATGCTGACACAACAAGACTTGCAACAGATTGCTGCCAAGGGCATTGCCGAAGAGCAGCTGCAGAAGCAGATGGATGATTTCAAGCGCGGATTCCCCTTTCTGAGGCTCGACTCCGCAGCCACCGTGGGTCATGGCATCCTGGCACCGACGGACGCCGAGCGCGAGGAGTACATCCGCCAGTGGGACGCCTACAAGGCCGGGAAGCACCGGGTGACGAAGTTTGTACCCGCCTCGGGCGCTGCCAGCCGCATGTTCAAGAATTTGTTCGCCTTCCTCGACGCCGACTACGACGCCCCGCAGACGAGTTTCGAACACGAGTTTTTCGACCACATCCACCAGTTTGCCTTCTTCTCCGAGCTCGACGCTGCCTGCCTGAAGAATGAGGGCAAGGGAATCGACGACCTGCTGGCCGCAGGAGGACACAAGGCCGTCGTGGCCAACCTGCTGGAGGAGCGCGGCCTCAACTACGGCCAACTGCCGAAGGGCTTGCTCCGCTTCCACCGCTATGAGGACGGGGCGCGCACGGCCATGGAAGAGCACCTCGTGGAGGGCGCACGCTACGCCAGCACCAACGGCGAGGCCCACATCCACTTCACCGTCTCGCACGAGCACCTTCCTTTGTTCAAGGCGGAGGTGGAGAAGCGGGTAGGGAAGTATGCGGAGAAGTACCAGGTGCGCTACGACATCTCCTTCTCGGAGCAGAAACCGAGCACGGACACCGTGGCAGCCAATCCCGACAACTCGCTCTTCCGCAACGAAGACGGGTCGCTTTTGTTCAGACCGGGTGGACACGGCGCACTCATCGAGAACCTCAACGACCTGGAGGCCGACGTGGTCTTCATCAAGAACATCGACAACGTGGTGCCCGACCGGTTGAAGGAGGACACCGTCACCTACAAGGCGCTGCTGGGTGGCGTCCTCGTGGCGCTGCAGGAGCGCGTCTTCGACTATCTTAGATCGCTCGACGAGGCAACGCCGACGAAGGAGAAACTGGCCGAGATGGAAGACTTCCTGGAGCACACGCTCTGGTGTTTGCCGCCGAAAGAGAAGGCGGGATGGAGCGACCAGGAGCATGCCGACTACCTGCACCGCAAGTTACACCGACCGATCCGCGTCTGTGGTATGGTGAAGAATGTGGGTGAGCCTGGCGGAGGCCCGTTCCTCGCCTACAACCAGGACGGCACGGTGAGCCTGCAGATCCTGGAGTCGAGCCAAATCGACAAGACCAACGAGGCCTACCAGCGGATGTTCTCCGAGGGCACGCATTTCAATCCCGTGGACCTCGTCTGTGGCGTCATCGACTACAAGGGCGTGGCGTTCGACCTCCCGAAATTTGTGGATCCCTCCACGGGCTTCATCAGCACGAAGAGCAAGAACGGACGCGAACTAAAGGCCCTGGAGCTCCCGGGACTGTGGAATGGCGCGATGAGCGACTGGAACACGGTCTTCGTCGAAGTGCCGCTCTCTACGTTCAATCCCGTCAAGACGGTCAACGACCTGCTCCGCGAGCAGCATCAGTAGGCCGAGACCTAGCCAGCCAACCATATTCATGGGAGGACGGTCTGCCTACGACAACGGTAGGCAGAGGGCCTGGCCAAGACGCTCGATGGATCTACCTAATATAGGTATAAATACAAGCACAAGTATAAGCACGAATATAAGTACAAGAAAAAGTACAAGTAGAAAAAGTACGAGAAGAAAAAGTACGAGAAAAAAAAGTACGAGAAAAGCCGCTGAATGGTCAGCGGCTTTTCTCGTTATATGCAATTTACTTGCGATGGTTCGTTTTCTTGATTATCCGAAGTTATCGTACATGATGCTCTCCGGCTCCACACCGAGACTGTCGAGATAGTCGGTGACGGTCTTGATGAGCATGGGAGGACCGCAGAGGTAGTACTCGCAATCCTCGGGAGCGTCGTGATCCTTCAGATAGGTGTCGCGGATGCAGTTGACGGCGAAGCCCGTGTAGTACTTCACGCCCAGCTCGTCGGCCTTCGGATCCTGACGGTCGAGGGAGAGGTGCATGTGGAAGTTGGGGAACTCCTTCTCCAGCTCCCAGAAGTCCTCCAGGAAGAAGGCCTCGGTCAGCGAGCGCGCGCCATAGAAGAAGTGCATCTCGCGATCGGTGCAGTGGAGCGTCTTCGTCATGTGCATGATCTGGGCGCGGAGCGGAGCCATACCAGCACCACCACCAATCCAAATCATCTCGCGCTTAGACTCGAAGTTGGGATGGAAGTCGCCGTAGGGGCCCGACATCATCACCTTGTCGCCAGGCTTCAAGGAGAAGATGTAGCTGGAACCGATACCGGTCGGCACATCCTGGAATCCTACCTCGGGACGCGGCTTGAACGGCGTCGTGGCGATACGCACCGTCAGGGTGATGATGTCGCCCTCGGCGGGGTAGTTGGCCATGGAGTAGGCGCGGATCGTGGGCTCGGGGTTGTGAGCCTTCAGCGAGAAGATGTTGAAGTTCTTCCAGGCTGCGATATAGTCCTCGCCGATGTCGTTCTTGTCGAAATCCTTGTCGTAGTCGATGCAGTCGTAGGCAGGGATCTTAATCTGGGCGTAGGAACCCGGCACGAAGTCCATGTGCTCGCCCGGGGGCAGGGCCACCTTGAACTCCTTGATGAAGGAGGAGACGTTCTTGTTGGAAAGCACGGTGCACTCCCACTCCTTGACGCCCATCACAGACTCGGGCACCTTGACACTCATGTCGCCCTTGACCTTGCACTGGCAACCCAGGCGCCAGTTCTCCTTGATCTGCTTGCGCGTGAAGTGGGGACGCTCAGAGTCGAGGATCTCGCCACCACCGCTGAGCACCTGCAGCTTGCACTGTCCGCAGCTGGCCTTTCCGCCACAAGCGGAGGGCAGGTAGATGCCGTTCTCGTTGAGCGTGGCCATGATGCTCGATCCCTGATCGACGTTCAGCTGCTTGTCGCCATTGATCGTGATGGTCACTTTTCCGCTCGGGCTAAGAAACTTCTTGGCCAAGAGCAGGATGACAACCAACAGGAGTATTACCGCAAGGAACACTCCTACACTGCTGATAATGAAATTGATATCCATACGGTAATATTAAATTTTAAGTCCTGAGAAGCACATCATGGCCAATGCCATGAGGCCGACGGTGATAAATGTGATGCCGAGACCCTGCAGGGGCTTGGGCACGTCGCAGTACTCCATCTTCTCGCGGATGGCACCCATCGAGGCGATGGCGAGCATCCAGCCCAGTCCTGAGCCGAAGGCGAAGGAAATGGCGTCCCAGACGTTGCCGATGTACTGTGAGGAGGCGGGGTCGAGACCGATGCGCTGCTGCATGAAGAGCGAACCACCCATGATGGCGCAGTTCACGGCGATCAGCGGCAGGAAGATACCCAGCGCGCCATAGAGCGACGGGGAATACTTCTCGACAGCCATCTCCACGATCTGGACGATACCTGCGATGACGGCGATGAAGAGAATGAAACTCAGGAAGCCCAGGCCCAGCGGGTCGAGCACCTTCGTCTGAAGGAGATAGTTGACGGGCAGCGTGACCACCAGCACGAAGGTGACGGCGGCACCGAGTCCCACCGAGGTCTTCACGTTCTTGGAAACGGCAAGGAACGAGCACATGCCGAGGAAGAAGGCGAATACCATGTTGTCCACGAAGATGGACCGGAAAAATAGACTGATTATATGTTCCATAACTTATATCTCCTCCTTAATTGTTCTCCTTGTAGAAATAGGCACGGTGTACCCAGATGACGCATCCCACGAGGATGAGGGCCGTAGCCGACATGGTCATCATACCATTGTTCATGTAGCCAGCCTGATAGACGCTCTCGGGGATGAGCTGGAAGCCCAGCAACGATCCGCGGCCGAAGAACTCGCGCACGCCACCGACGATGACGAGGATGAGCGCGTAGCCCAGTCCGTTGCCGACGCCGTCGAGGAACGAGGGCCAAGGCTTGTTGGTCATGGCAAAGGCCTCCAGACGACCCATGAGGATACAGTTGGTGATGATCAGACCGACATAGACGGAGAGCTGCACGCTCACGTCGTAGGCGAAGGCCTTGAGCACCTGGTTGACCACCGTCACCAGCGCGGCAACGACCACCAGCTGCACGATGATACGGATGCGGTTGGGGATGGTGTTGCGGATGATGGAGATGATCGTATTGGAAAATGCCGTGATGATTGTTACGGCAAGGCCCATGACGATAGCCGGCTTCAGCTGCGAAGTGACGGCCAAGGCGGAGCAAATACCCAGCACCTGAACCAAGACAGGGTTGTCAAGGTTGAAGGGATTGGTCAGAGCCTCTTTGTTTTGTTTACTGAATAAAGCCATCTTTTCTTACTTAGCATTAAAGAATTTAACATAGGGCTGCAGGCCGCCTTTCTCGGCTTTGAGCATGTCGGCCACACCGTTGGAGGTGATGGTGGCACCCGTCACGCAGTCCACCTGCGTCTTGGGGTCGGTGACCTTCTTCTCCACGGAGAGAGCGACGTGGTCGCGGTCGCCGTTGGCGAAGAGCTCCTTGCCCTTGAACAGGTCCTGCCACTTCTTGCTGTCCTTGATCTCGGCACCCAAGCCGGCAGTCTCGCCCTCATGGTTGAAGTAGGCGCCAAAGACGGTCGTCTTGTCGCCATTGACGGCGATGAAACCGCTGATGGGGCCCCAGAGGCCGTTGCCATAGACGGGGATGACATACTTCGTCTCGCCATCCACCTTGCAGCGGAAGACGACGAGCTTGCCGTCCTTGGCCTCGGCGGAGTTGAGGTGCTGGAAACCAGCCTCCGTGCCGCCCTGCTTGCCAGCCTCGACCACGTTGCCGTTGGCGTCGATCATGTCGTCGGCCTCGACGAGGTTCTGCCAGAGCTTGGCAGCCTCCTCATTGGTCATGTCGCGGTCCTGGTTGAGCGCATAGAGGATCTGCTTCTGTGTGTCGAGCATCACGTTGGCATCCTGCTGCGGCTTCAAAACCTGATAGACGGATGCGAGCATCAATGCCACGACCACAACGAGGACGACCGAATAGATGATGGTGTATGAATTGGTGTTTGTTTTCATCTTTCTTTCCTCCTTACTTATTGGTTAGCATTCTTTTGCGCCCCACGCTTGCTGCGGCGGCTGATGTTGCGGTCCACCACGCAGTAGTCGATCAGCGGAGCAAACATGTTGCCGAAGAGGATGGCGAGCATCATGCCCTCGGGGTAGCCGGGGTTCATCACGCGCACCACAACGGCCATGATGCCGATGAGCGCACCATAGACCCACTTACCACTCTCGGTACGGGCCGAGGTGACAGGGTCGGTGGCCATGAAGACGGCACCGAAGCAGAAACCGCCGAGCACGATGTGCTCATACCAGGGGATGCTGCTCATGCCCAGCTGCTCGAAGACCACGGCCATCAGACCGCCGCCGAGGAACACGCTCAACATGGTCTTCCAGGAGGCAATGCCCGTCCACAGCAGGATCACGGCGCCAATGGCGATGGCGATGACGGAGGTCTCGCCCATGGATCCCGGGATGAGACCGATGATCATGTCGTTGAAGCTGGCGGAGACGTCGGCGTGCTGAGCGATCTCACCCAGCGGAGTGGCCATCGTGTAGCCGTCGGGGGCCTTGAAACCCATACCCAAGATCGGCTCCGTGGCCACCCAGATGGTGTCGCCAGTCATGCTGCTGGGGTAGGAGAAGAAAAGGAACGCACGCGCGAGAAGCGCGGGGTTGAAGACGTTCATACCCGTACCACCGAAGATCTCCTTGCCGATGACGACGGCGAAGGCAACGGCCAGGGCCAGGATCCACAACGGCGTGGAGACGGGGATGATCAGCGGGATCAGGATACCGGAGACGAGGTAGCCCTCCTGGATCTCCTCGCCCTTGTACTGGGCCCAGGCAAACTCGATGCCGAGACCGACAATATAGCTGACGAGAATCTTGGGCAGCATGGCAGCGAAGCCATAGAGGAACATACCCATGAACGTAGCCTCGGCCAGCTTGCTTGCGGCCACGGCGTTCTGGTATCCGATGTTGTACATTCCGAAGAGCATGGCGGGCAACAATGCGATGACCACAAAGCTCATGATGCGCTTCGAGTCGATAGCGTCGTGGATGGAGACACCGCTCTTGGATGTCGTGTGCGGCACATAAAGGAATGTGTCGAAACCATCATAGACACTACGGAAAGCGTGGAGCTTGCCGCCCTCCTCAAAGTTCGGACGTATCTTGTCGAGATAATTTCTAAGACTCATATCTGTAACTTTCTTGTTTAAGCATTTTCTTTACGGAGGATATCAAGACCCTGACGCACAATCTGTTGCAGAGGCAGCTTCGAGCTATCCACAAACTCGGCCAGCGCGAAGTCCTCCGGGCTCACCTCGTAGATGCCCAACTGCTCCTGCTTGTCGATGTTGCCCGTGATGATAGCCTTGACAAGGTACTCACCATAGATGTCCATCGGCAGCACGCGGTCGTACTCACCACTCATGATCATGCGGCGCTCGCCACCCTTGATGCGCGCGTCGAGCGTGTACTCCTTCTTGCCCTGCAACCACGAGAAGTAGCTGCGAGAGGTGGAGAACGTGTTGGCACGCGGCATGATCCAACCGGCCAGCTCATCGACGTCGTCGCCCTCGGGGATGGCACAGACCTCGGAGGTGTGTGCGCCCAATACGCTCTCGTCGTTGGCGATGCGGCCCGTGAGCGGGTTGCCGTTGAGCAGACGCACATGGCGGTCGCTCTTCACGTTGCCGGCAATGATCTCCTTCAGCGGCGTGCCGACCAAAGCCTCGACATAGGCGGGAGACTTGATCTCGCTGCCTGCCACGGCTACCATGCGGCGCAGATCGACTTTGCCCGTGTTGAACAGGCGACCGAAGAAGAGCACGGCCGTGGGATCGACCGTCCAGACCGTCTCGCCCTTGTTGACCGGGTCGAGGTGGTTCACCTGCACACCGACGTTGCCGGCAGGACAGGGACCGTCGAAGACCGTCACCTCAGCGTTCTTCGCACCAAGCAGCGCCTGGGAGGTCTGCTGAGCGCCCACGCCAAGATGCACGCGCGCGATGCGCGACAAAGCCGTGATACCAGCCTGGAAGTCCTTCTCCTGGCCCTTCAGCTCCAGCTCGAAGTCGCCCTGCAGCGGCTTGTCGCGGAGGGCGGAGACAAAGATGGCCTTCGGCATCGTGTCGGGAGTGGTGGAGACGGCATAGGGAAGCTGGTCGATGTAGCCGAAGAGACCAGCCTCAAGCAAGGCCTTGACAACGGCAGCTCCATCGAGCTTCGAGGGATCCTTCACACCAAAATCGGCATACTCCTGCTGGGCGTCGGCCTTCACCGTGACGCGGAGCACCTTGCGGCGATCACCACGCACAACAGCCGTCACAGTTCCGCTGACTGGGGACGCAAAGCCCACCTCAGGGAAACGCTTGTTGACAAACAACGCGTCGCCCGCACGGACATGGTCGCCCTCCTTGACGGCCACCTTCGGCGTCACACCAACGAAATCGTCGGGCACGAGCGAGTACTCTGCCGACGGCTTCAAGCGGGTAACGGTCTCTGCGGCACGTCCTTTCAGACGGATGTCCAAGCCCTTACGTAGCTTAATTGTTTCTGACATAGTTGAATCTAGATTGTTATGTAATTTCTTTTGTTCAAACCTCGTTTTGTAATTTTCGTGCAAAATTAACTATTTTCAGCCGATTACGGAAAGTTTTTGCGGAAAACTTTCAAGCGATTTGGGTTTTGTGTGGCAGATGGAGGAAAAAGGACGGGATAAAGGCACAATATTTTGCACGGAACGCCGTTCTGATAGGTATGAAAATGACGAGTTTGCAGCTCTTGCTCTTAGCCGCCCCCTTGGCCGTCCTATCCCTGGCGGCCTGTAGCGACGACGATTCCTTCTCGGCGTCGCCCGACCACCGGCTGGCCTTCTCTGCCGACACGGTAAGTCTTGACACGACCTTCTCCCGCGTGCCCACCACGACCCGCACCTTCTGGGTCTATAACCGATCGGGCGACGGCCTGCGATGCACCAGCGTCCGCCTGCGCAAGGGCAATCAGACGGGCTTCCGCGTCAATGTCGATGGAATGTACCTCGGACAGGCCAGCGGCTATCAGGTCGGCGGCGTGGAACTGCGCAAGGACGACTCGCTGCGCGTCTTCGTAGAACTGACCTCTGCCGACACCCATTCCGAGGTGCCGGAACTGCTGGAGGACGACCTGGTCTTCACCCTGGAGAGTGGGGTGGAGCAGAAGGTCAACCTACGGGCTTGGTCCTGGGACGCCACCCTACTGGATGGTTTAAAGATAAGTCGTGACACGCTGATACAGAGCACAAAACCTATCGTGGTTAAAGGAAACATAGAGGTGGATAGCGCCGCCACGCTCACCATCGGAGCGGGCACGACACTCTACTTCTCCAACCATGCTGGCATCGACGTCTATGGCACGCTGCGCGCCGAGGGAACGCCCGAGGCCAACGTCACGCTGCGCGGCGACCGTATCGACCGCATGTTCGACTACCTGCCCTACGACCGCGTCTCGGGACAGTGGCAGGGCATACGGCTCCACGCCTCTTCTTTCGACAACGAGATCCAATATACCGACCTCCACTCGGCCTACAACGGCATCGTCTGCGACTCCTCCGCGGCCGACCGCACCAAACTCCGCCTCTATAACAGTACGGTGCACAACTGCCAGGGCTATGGCCTCTATGCCGTGGGGTGCCAGCTCGACCTCTACAACACGCAGGTCACCAATGCTTCCATCGACTGCGTCTCCATCACGGGAGGCAGCGTGGTGATGCGCCATTGCACCCTGGCGCAGTTCTTCCCCTTCGACCTTGGAAAGCCCGTGGGCGTGGCGCTCCGCTTCGGCGACCGCTACGAGGGCGACGTGACGATACCGCTGACGCGATTTGACATCTTCAATACCATCGTCACGGGCTACTCAGACGACGAGATCATGGGCAATTTCTCCGACGTGGAGACGGCGACCTACTTGTTCGACCACTGTCTGCTGCGCACCGGAGAACCCGAAACGATCGACGAGGCCCACTACAAGGGGGTAATTTGGGAGAACGTCAAGGACACAACGGCCTTCGGACGAAAGAACTTCGTCAAGATCGACTATGACAAGCAGTACTTCGACTTCCACCTCGACAGCGTCTCCCACGCCATCGACTCGGCAGCAGTATCGCCAGAGGGATGGGGACGCACCGACCGCGACGGACTGCCCCGCGACGAGCGGCCCGACATCGGATGCTTCGAATATCGGAAGCCTGCAGAGCAATAGGAGCAGTCTCCCGTGCTGCTTGGTGCGGGAGACTTCCAGCACTGTTTGACGCGGGAAGTTCAGCCGTTTTCAGGCTTTAAACTGAAAATTCCGTCCTTTTTCTTTGTCAATTGGAAAAATCGTAGTATCTTTGCACCCGCTTTGAAGCTGAAAGCATTCGGGGTGTAGCGCAGCCCGGTAGCGCTCCTGGTTTGGGACCAGGTGGTCGCAGGTTCGAATCCTGTCGCCCCGACCGAAGAGAGAGTCAGATTAACCCGTTTAATCTGGCTTTTTTCTTATTCAGAACCCAAGGCGCTCCCTGCTACAGTCTTTTGTATATAAGCCTATACTATTCAATGAAGAAAAAGCCAGTTGTTTTTTCAACAAGGCAAACAACAACCAAGGCGATTGTTTTAAAAGACAAGGCAATTGTTTGAAAGACAAGGCAATTGTTTTAAAGACAAGGCGAATATTTCACAAGATATATACTTTTACTTTAAAAACAAGATGAATATGAAAAGATGGTTGCTTGCGATGGTCCTCGTGGTCTCGGTATTGTCGGTGTGGGGGCAAGGCTGCTGCGCCGACACGGTCACGTTTGCAGGAAGAATAGAGAATGCTGAGTATCAGGTGTGGATCGAGATGGACTTCTACCACAACGACGTCGTCACGCCCGGACAAGAGATCTTCGGCCAGGTGCCGGGCTACTTCGGGGCGAAGCGCGACACGCGCAAGTGGATCTTCGTCGATGCGGAGGTCAAGGGCAAGCAGGCTCGCCTCGTCATCACCAACGACTATGGCAGCGAGGACCTGGAGGCCCGACTGACGCTGGAGCGCAACGGCACCTATACGCTGGAGCGCCTGAAAGGGAGCACGATGAAAATCGTCGTGGGAGGCAAATGGGTGAACATCCCGAAGAAACTGACATTCAAGCGCCCTGTCGCCACCAAGCCCGCAGCATAGGCAAAGAAGAGGTTGGTAGAGTAGGAACAACCGTAGGCAAAGGAGCGAATGGCAAAAGAGGAACAGCCGTAGGCAAAGGAGTAGGTTGACAGAGTAGGAGCAGTCGTAGGCGAAGGAGTGGGCGCTATTCCTTTCTCAGTTCTATGACCGTCATCTCGGGCCATGCGCCCAGCCTGAAGGGAAACGACCCGCCCAGTCCGAGCGACACGTAGAGCCACTGCGCTCCCTTGTGGTAAAGGCCTCCCCACTCCTTGAAGGCAAAGCGGGCCAGGCTCAGCGGACCGATTCGTACCTGCGCGCCATGGGTGTGGCCAGCGAGGGTCAGCGCAATGTCTTTCCTTCCTACCACCTCGGCGCGCCAATGGTTGGGGTCGTGGGAGAGGAGGATCGTAAACGTGTCCGGCTCCAGTCCCCGAACCGCCTTTTCGAGGTCTCCCCGGACGGGGAATGGAGGTCTGCCGATATTCTCCACGCCCGCTATGGCGATACGATCGTTGCCACGCTGGAGGATTCGGTGCTCGTCGAGGAGCAGCGTCCATCCGACGTTGCGGACAACTTGTCCCAGCTGGTGGAAATTGCGGTCGTGGTATCCCGTCCGTCGCTTCGGCCCATACTTGCAATAGTCGTGGTTGCCCAGGATGGCGAAGACGCCGTCGGGAGCCTGGAGCATGGCCAAGTCGTGGCGATAGGGAACGGCCTCGCGCGCCACCTTGTTGACCAAGTCGCCCGTGAAGACCACCAGGTCGGCCTCCTGCTGGTTGGCCGTCTCGATGACGTGGCGCACAAAGGGGTTGTGGCGACCGAACGTGCCGAGATGGAAGTCGGAGAGGTGGAGAAGGCGATAGCCGTCGAAGGCGGCGGGAAGAGTAGGGAAGCAGATCCTCACCTGTCTCACCTTCAGTCGGCGCCAGCCCAGCGTCAGTCCGTAGATGGCCAAGAGCTCGGCCGTGACGGCGGCGAGAAGACCCGCCCAGGGTGTGATAATCTGGAAGAGAAGGAAGCAGATCTTGGGCACGACGAAGCAGAGGATGCAGCCGTTGAGCGTGCGCGCGGCAAGGCTGTGGCGAAACTCAAACACCAGGGCCAGCCAGGCTGCGGTCAGCAGGGTGGTGGGGAGAAACCACAGAATGCTCACGAGCAAAGGCACCTCTCTGAGGTAGAGGCTCCATATCGATACGTCGGGGAGCAAGGCGGTGAGGAGTATGACGATCAGAAACCGTTTCATATTATCTTTTCCTTTCTTGTTTATAGAGGTTGTCTTCGCTATTCGTTTTGAGGATGTAAAATTACAAAAAATATTTCAATCTACGGCATAAAACCGAAATTATTTCGACCTGTACGGTTGAAACGGGCTGAAAGCCCAACAGACCATAGCCCAGGGCATCGCCCTGGGTATAATAGCAATCAACAAGACGCCCTGCAAGGGCAAAAGAATTGTTTATAGCCTGCTTCTTTAAAGCTTTTGCCCTTTCAGGGCGACAGGTTGGTGTTCCTAGCCCAGGGCGTCGCCCTGGGCTAGGAACTTCTGCCCTTTACCTTTCCCTTCGGCCGGTGACCGTTGGTTCAGGGCGTATTGGGTAATTTCAACCGTACAAGCCTGCATTGTTTTATGGTATCGTCCTGACGACTGCGAAAAATCCAAAACGGCGAAGTGGAAAGATGAAAACGTAAGGTGTAAGGTTGCAAGTTCCCGAGGACGGTTCACATACGCCTTGTATGTGGATTCTCTTTTTTTACTCCATTTCTATCGCAACGCTCGCAGCATATAGACAAGAAAGCCCCACGACTTGCGTCGCAGGGCAGTATGATTTTTCCCACAAAAATGTTGCGCCTATCCGAGATACTTCATCAGTACGCGGGCGTTGCCGCTCTCGCGGATCTTCTCGATAGCCTTCTCGCGGATCTGCCGTACGCGTTCTCGCGTCAGTCCCATCTCCGTGCCGATCTCCTCCAGTCCCTTCTCGTGGCATCCGATACCGAAGCACTCCGTCACGATCGTGATCTCGCGGTCTTTGAGGGTCTTCTTCAGCACGGCCTTGAGGTCGTCGCTCATCGACTCGAAATCGACGCTGCGGTCGGTACGGCTGTCCTCGCCGCCTGAGAGCATGTCGGCCATTGAGTTGTCGTCGTCGTCGCTAAACGGCGCGTCGATACTCATGTGGTGGTTGTCGGCATTCTGGCTCTGGCGGATGCGGCTCTCGTCGATGCCCGTCAGCTCCGAAAGCTCATGGATGGACGGACGGCGGTTGTGCTGCTGGATGAACTCGTTGGTCACCTGGTTGATCTTGGAGATCGCCGACACCTGGTTGAGCGGCAAGCGGACGATGCGACTCTGCTCGGCGATGGCCTGCAGGATGCTCTGGCGAATCCACCATACGGCATAGGAGATAAACTTAAAGCCGCGGGTCTCGTCAAACTTCTCAGCTGCCTTGACCAGGCCGATGTTGCCCTCGTCGATCAAATCGGTCAGCGAGAGACCTTGGTGCTGATACTGCTTGGCTACGGACACGACAAAACGCAAGTTGGCTTTAATCAACTTTTCCTTGGCGCGCTCACCCTTTCTGCCGCCCTTGTGAATCTCCTGCGCAAGTTCTATCTCCTCATCGACGGTGATCATGGGCTCGCGGCCAATCTCTACGAGGTACTTGTCGAGTGCTTCACTGGAGCGGTTGGTGATGCTCTTTTGAATTTTAAGTTGTCTCATGTATTATTTATTTCCCCTTACTTTTTACCTGATTACTATTGGCGCTATTTCCCCAATATCCATAAAAGGTTCGCAAAGTTATACATTTTTCTTCGATTAGGAGGGGTAAACGACGGACGTTTAAGAATTTTTGGCTAAACAGTACGCAAAATTAGGCAATGTTATAATACAAACATTGCTTCTCGCCCACAAAAGGGCAGGCCGGCCGCGAGGAAAGCCTACTCGTAGATAGTGGGGTCGGGGAGACCTGCCAGCACAAACGCCTCATGGCGCTCGACGCACGTGCCACACTTGCCACAATGCACGTTCCCGCCCTTGTAGCAGCTCCATGTTTCGGCGTAGTCGATGCCCAGTTGTGCGCCCCGCTTCACGATCTCCGTCTTCGTCAGTTGGGTGTAGGGCGCCACAACCTCCACGCCGACATAGGTTCCGGCCTGCGTGGCGTCGCTGATGGCCCGTATGAATCCAGGACGGCAGTCGGGATAGATGGCGTGGTCGCCACCATGGTTGGCGATGAGCACCTTCTTCAGTTCGTGGCTCTCGGCAATGCCCGCCGCGATGGAGAGCATGATGCCATTGCGGAAGGGCACCACGGTGGAGCGCATGTTGTCGTCCGCATAGTGGCCCTCGGGAATGTCGCCGGCCCCCGAGAGGAGCGAACTCTTGAAATAGTCGTGCATGAAAGCCAGGGGTATCGTGATATGCTTGATACCCAAGCGTTCGCAGTGCAGACGGGCGAAGGGAATCTCCCGCGCATTGTGGTTGGCACCATAGTCGAACGAGATCGCCAGCGCTATCTCCTCCGCCTTGTCATAGAGCAGCGTGATGGAGTCGAGTCCACCACTCACAATAATCACAGAATCTTTCATCGCCTGCAAAGGTAATGCAAATCGAAGACAATACAAAAAGAATCTCGTTCTTTTTTATTGTTGAGATGCAGCCTACCTTGTTTAAGTAGCGCAAATCGAAGACTGAGTATGGAAAACAACAAATACAACTTTTACAACAAGTAACAATGCGCTACGCGTGTCAAAATCTTGCTGCAAGGTAAACAACAAGAACAACGCTTCGCGAGGACACCCGAGGACACCCAATATATAGGGTGCAAAATGAAAAGAATAAAAGAAGGGAATAAAAGAAGAGGACAAAAGAAGAGGATAAAAAAAGAGACTGCCGCAAAGCAATCTCTTGTCGAAGTGGGTGGTGATGGATTCGAACCACCGAAGCTAGAAGCAGCAGATTTACAGTCTGCCCCATTTGGCCACTCTGGAAACCACCCGTGCTTTTGATTGGAAAAACGATTGGTGGGCGTTGACGGATTCGAACCGCCGACCCTCTGCTTGTAAGGCAGATGCTCTAAACCAACTGAGCTAAACGCCCGCTTGTTTTCAAAAGCGGGTGCAAAGTTACACGTTTTATCCGACACCACCAAATTTTTCTCTTAGTTTTGTTTAAAAATTAACATCCTTTAAAGCACATCTCCATACATAGAGTTATCAGGAAATCCGCCCCCTTGGGGGCTTGTAGTCGAATTGTAGCAATAATTATTCAATATACTTTGGACGGGTCAGACTTTTTCAGTAACTTTGCACTCGGTTAACATATAGTGTTATGAATTTAAAAGTTCGTCTGGCCGCAATGAACTTCCTTGAGTTCGCTGCATGGGGCGCCTATCTTACGTCGATGGGCACGTATTTGGTCACGATCGGCATGGCCACGCAGATCGGTTGGTTCTATGCCATTCAAGGAATCGTCTCCATATTCATGCCCGCCTTGATGGGTATCGTCGCTGACCGCTGGATACCCGCTCAGCGCCTGTTGGGATACTGCCACCTGCTGGCCGGTCTGCTGATGCTCGCCACCGCCTATGCGGGGCAGCAGGGGCTCCACGACCTCCTCTTCCCGATCTACGCCCTCTCCGTAGCCTTCTACATGCCCACGCTCGCCCTGAGCAACTCCGTGGCCTACAACGGACTGACACAGGCCGGGATGGACACCGTCAAGCATTTCCCGCCCATCCGCGTCTTCGGCACCATCGGTTTCATCTGTACGATGTGGCTGGTCGATGTGCTGGGGTTCCAGGCCAACCAAAACCAGTTTGTGGCCTCCGCCGCGGTCAGCCTCCTCCTCTTCCTCTACACTTTCACGCTGCCCCATTGCCCCGTGGTCAAGAGCGGCGAGAAGAAGTCGGTCGCCGACGCCCTCGGACTGCGCGCCTTCGCCCTGCTCAAACAGAAGAAGATGGCCATTTTCTTCTGCTTCTCGATGCTCCTGGGCGTGAGTCTGCAGATCACCAACGGCTTCGCCAACCCCTTTATCACCTCTTTTAAAGACATACCCCAGTACGCCGACACCTTCGGCGTCAACCATGCCAATATGCTCATCTCGCTCTCCCAGATCAGCGAGACCTGCTGCATCCTCCTCATCCCCTTCTTTATGAAGCGCTACGGCATCAAGAACGTCATGATCATCGCCATGATGGCCTGGGTGTTGCGCTTCGGCCTCTTCGCCCTGGGCAATCCTGGCAGTGGCGTGTGGATGTTCATTCTCTCGATGATCGTCTATGGCGTGGCCTTCGACTTCTTCAACATCTCCGGATCGCTCTTTGTCGAGCAGAACACGGACACGAAGCAGCGAAGTTCCGCCCAAGGACTGTTTATGCTGATGACCAATGGTATCGGCGCGACTATTGGCACACTCTCCGCCCAGGCGGTGGTCAACGCCTACACCGTCGATGGCGTGACGCAGTGGGCCGCGTGCTGGTACGTCTTCGCAGGCTACGCCCTCGTGGTGGCCGTCGCCTTTGCGCTGATATTCCGACCCAAAACAAAAAAGCACAATGAAGAATAACCCAAAAGATATCGCCCGCGTCAACAACATGCTGACGGACTGTGTTGAACTGAAGTTGCACGACGTGGTCTGCATCGTGGGCGCCGACGAACTCCGCCTGATGATCCTCACCGACTCCGTGGGCAAACGACAACTCTCCGCCATCTGCGACCGCGCGGTGGAAAAGGAACTCGTGTTTCGCATGCACAAGACCGACTGCCAGGGACGCCTGCCCGAGGTGCTCTGCTCCCTGATGCCCGGACTGTGTCGCGACGACTACGCGCTCTATGTCTATGACATCACGGACGGGACGTATCACGTACACCTCGTCAACCGCAGGACGGCGGAAGAGACCGAGATCCGCATCACCGACGCCGTCCTCCTCTCGATGGTCGCCAACATCCCCCTGCTCACCAGCCATGCGTTCTTCGAGAAACAGGCCCTGCCGTTTGACCAAGCCAAGGGCAAGCTCAGAATGCCGGTCAACGCTATGACCACCGAGCAGCTCCGCGAGCAAATCAAGCGAGCCGTGGCGGACGAGTACTACGAGGACGCCGCCAACATCAAAAAGGAACTGGAGAAGCGCAGCAAGGAGCAAGGTTCCAAGGAGGACCCACAATGAGAGAAGCCCGATACTTCTATGTGCCCCAGGCGGGACAGCGCGACGAGCTGCCCAGCGAGGAGGCACGCCACGCTGTGCGCGTGCTGCGGCTGGTGGAGGGAGACGAGATCTTCCTCATCGACGGCGCAGGCAGTTTTCTGCGCTGCACCATCACGCTGGCGGCACCCCACCACTGCGCCTACCGCGTGGAGGAGACGCAGGCCCAGCAGCCCACGTGGCGCGGCCGCATCCATCTGGCTATTGCCCCGACCAAGGACATGGGACGCATGGAGTGGATGGCGGAGAAGGCCACCGAGGTGGGATGGGACGAGGTGAGCTTCCTCGACACGCAGTTTTCGGAGCGCAGGTCGCTCCGTGCCGACCGCATCGACAAGATCGTCGTGGCGGCCATGAAGCAGAGCCGCAAGGCGTGGAAGCCCGTGGTCAACGAGATGGCCTCCTTCCGCGCGTTCGTCGATGCCCACCAGGAGGGCCGGCGCTTCATCTGCCATTGCTACCCCGAGATAGTGCGCCAGGACTTCTTCGAAGCTATCACCGCGCCGCAGGGCGACGCCGCAGGCGCCTCCGACGACATCACCGTACTCGTGGGTCCCGAGGGCGACTTCTCCGTAGAGGAGGTGCGCTACGCCCTGGACCGGGGCTATGAGAGCGTGAGCCTGGGCAAGAGCCGTCTGCGCACGGAGACGGCAGGACTGACGGCCGTCGTGATGGCCCAGCTGGCCCGCCGCAGGTAGCGCGCCCACGAGCAGCGGCAAGACAAAGAAAACAAACAGACCATTCAAGAGAGTCTTACTATAATACCCTATTTAATTTAACTGATTATGCAAAAAAGACTGTTTACCCTCGTTGTGATGCTGACGGCGATCTTCGCCTCGGCACTCGCACAAGTGACGACATCCGGCATCAGCGGAAAGGTCCTTTCCGCCGGCGACGACGTCATTGGTGCAACTGTCACGGCTACCCACAAGCCGTCGGGCACCGTCTATCGCGCAGTGACCAACATCGATGGACGCTTCTCCATCCAAGGTATGCGTGTGGGCGGCCCCTACACCGTGGAGGTCTCCTACATCGGCATGGAGACCAAGAATTTGAGAATGTCAGCCTCACCCTGGGTGAGACGGAGGACCTCTCCTGCTCGCTCTCCAACAACTCCAAGGAGCTGGAGGAGGTCGTCGTCACGGGCCAGGCTGGCGTAGATGCCACCAAGACGGGAGCGGCGCAGAGCATCAACGCTCGCCGCATCAGCGAGATGCCTACGGTGAGCCACAGCATCGCCGACATCGCGCGCATGAACCCGCAGATCACGACCAACGGACAGAGCGGAGCCATGTCGTTTGCCGGCACGAACAACCGCTACAACGCCTTCCAGATCGACGGCGCGATGAACAACGACATGTTTGGTCTGACCGCCAACGGCAGCAACGGCGGCCAAGCGGGCGCCCAGCCAGTCTCCATGGAGACGGTGGAGCAGATCCAGATCAACGTCGCCCCGTTTGACGTTCGCCAGAGCGGATTCACCGGCGGCGCCATCAACGCCATCACCAAGAGTGGTACCAACGAGTTCCACGGATCGGCCTATCTCTACGGCAACAACGAGAAGCTGGTGGGCCGCCACTACAAGCTGCCCGGTGGCAAGTATGCCGATCCCTATTCCGACGAGAGCGAGTCGATGTTTGGCTTCACCCTCGGCGGTCCGATCCTGAAGAACAAACTCTTCTTCTTCGCCAACTTCGAACGCTCCTACAAGTCCTATCCCAACGAGTACGGACTGGGAACGCCCGACTCCAAGGTCGATGCCGACAAGGCCACGAGCATTCTCAACGCCATCAAGGACCTGGCGCAGCGACAGGGCATCAACTACAACGGACAGTATGACAGTTCCGACTCCGACACCTGGAGCAACAAGGCTGGCTTCAAGATCGACTGGAACATCAACGACTTCAACAAGTTTATGGTGCGCTGGAGCTATGTCAACGCCTCCACCCTCAACGGCAGAGGCGGCATCTCGACGCTCAACACCATCGACCACCTCTATCGCTTCAAGTCCAACACCAACACGGTGACGGCAGAGTTGCAGTCGCGCCTCTCGCCCGTCCTGAGCAACGAGGCCCGTCTGAGCTACGTCGGCGTGCGCGACAAGCGCACCTCGGGAGCCGCCTTCCCCTCCATCACCATCAAGAACGTGGGCAACGGAACGGTCAATATCGGCAACGAGTATAGCTCCATGGCCAACGGCCTCGACCAGGACGTCTGGACGCTGGAGGACAACCTCACCTGGTACAAGGGCAACCACACCCTCACCTTCGGTACGCACAACGAGCTCTACAGCTTCGACAACCTCTTCATCCAGAATCTCTACGGAAGCTACAACTTCCTGAGTGCCGACGACTTCTTCACCTACTACAACGGCGTCCTGGACGGCACGGGCATGTACACCGACAGCAAGGGCCATCTCAACCCCATCGGCACGCTCATCAACACCTACAACTTCGGACGCGCCAACGTCGCCGTCACGGGCGACCCGAGATGGAGCTCCGCCTTCTCGGCAGGACAGATCGGCTTCTACGCACAGGACAAGTGGAACGTCAACCGCAACTTCCAGCTGACCTACGGCATGCGCTTCGACATCCCGCTCTTCTTCGACACGCCGACGGAGAACACTCCCTTCAACGAGTGGGCAGCGGCCAATGGTTATGACCTCAAGACCAACCGCAAACTGGCCTCCAAGCTCATGGTGAGCCCGCGCCTCGGATTCCGTTGGGACATCGCCGGCGACAAGCGCTACATCCTGCGTGGTGGTGCCGGCATCTTCACGGGCCGCATCCCGTTTGTATGGCTGAGCAACAACTTCACCAACACGGGTGTCCAGATGGAGAGCTACTACGTCAAGAACAACAAGGACATTTCCCTCATCCTCGACCCGAACCGCCAGTCGGAGAACGCCGAGAACCTGAAGGCCAGCGGCAGCCAGGTCATCAACGTCTTCGACAAGGACTTCAAGTTTGCACAGAACTTCCGACTCAACCTCGGATTCGACTTCGAGGCCCTAGGCATCAACTGGACCGCAGAGGCCATCTACTCCAAGACCCTCAACGACGTCTATTACCAGAACATCGCCTACAAGGAGAGCGGCAAGACGCTCGCCGACGAGACGGGCCTCGCCTGGGACGACCGTCCTCTCTATGAACGCGCATCGAAGGGCACGCCGTTCAACAACATCTACGTGCTCCGCAACACCAGCAAGGGCTACACCTACAACCTCTCGCTCAAGGCCGAGAAGCACTTCAACTTCGGCCTGGACCTCATGGCCAGCTACAGCTTCACGAAGTCGAAGAGCGTGGGTAGCCCCACGTCTTCCGTGGCACAGAGCAACTGGCGCAACACCCACACCTACCGCCAGAGCAACCATCCGGAGCTGGCCAACAGCGCCTTCAATATCCCGCACGTGCTGAAGGCTTCCGCTTTCTACCACATCGACTACGGACGCAACAAGATGTTCACCACCACCGTGGGTCTGATCTACCAGGGATCGAGCGGATCGCCCTACTCAATGCTCTACAGCGGCGACATCAACGGCGATGGTGCCACGAGCAACGACCTCTTCTTCATCCCGACGGACGAGCAGATCGACCAGATGCCGTTCAAGGCCACGAAGGCGCTCTCAGCAGACCAGCAGCGCGCCAACCTCAAGACGTGGCTGGCCAACACGCCCTACCTGCGCGACCACCGCGGCGAGTACTACAAGCGCTATGCCGACAACCTGCCGTTTGAGAGCCACTTCGACCTGCACGTAGCCCAGAAGTTCAACCTCAAGGTGGGAACCTACGTCCACTCGCTGGAGCTCTCGCTCGACATCATGAACGTAGGCAACTTGCTCAACAAGGACTGGGGCCGCACCTACAGCAGCTCATACGTCAGCGAGTTTATGTCGCCCGTCACCTACAACAAGGGTGAGTATCAGTTCCTGAAGGATGCCGACTATATACTCAAGTATCCGAGCACGTACTACAGCCGCTGGCGCGGACAGATCGGACTGAAATACACGTTCTAAAACAGAAGTTCCTATCATCTGACCTTCAAGGCTCACACGCGATGGGCCTTGGAGGTCATTTTTCTAACTATACAACAAGCACAACAATAGTATGATCATAGACTTTGAGAAAATAGCCGAGACCCACATCGAGGGCTTCAAGGGAGGTGAGGGCAAACTCGACACGCGCAACTACGTCGATGACCGCGCCCGCATCATGTACTCCACGCTTCGCCCGGGCGCCCGGGCCGGAGAGCACCGCCACGAGGGCACCTTTGAGGTGATCTACGTGCTGAGCGGCGAACTGACCTTCTACTACGACGGTCAGGAGGAGGTCTGCCGCGTGGGACAGGCTCACTACTGCCCCGAGGGCCACACCCACGCCTTCGAGAATCGCACCGACCACGACGCGCTCTACCTCGCCATCGTCCCCACCTTGGGATAGGCGAAAAAGGGGCAGAAAGACAAAAAGACCGAAATGATAGGAAATTCTTTGGCGTTTTGAGTGGAAAATGCTAACTTTGCAAAGAAATATCAATTATACCTATTATATATATGTATAGAACAAACACATGTGGAGAGCTTCGTCTGGAGGACGCAGGCCGCCAGGTGACGCTGGCAGGATGGGTGCAGCGCGTGCGCAAGATGGGAGGAATGACCTTCGTTGACCTACGCGACCGCTACGGCATCACCCAGCTGGCATTCAACGAGGCCGTCAACGCGCCGCTTTGCGAAGAGGCCAATAAGTTGGGACGCGAGTATTGCATTCAGATAAAGGGTGTCGTCAACGAACGCCAGAGCAAGAACAACAAGATACCTACGGGCGACATCGAGATCGTCGTCGATGAGCTCAGCGTGCTCAGCCCGTCGCTCACGCCGCCGTTCACCATCGAGGACAATACGGATGGTGGCGACGACCTGCGCATGAAGTATCGCTACCTCGACCTGCGCCGTCCGGCGGTGCGCCGCAATTTGGAATTGCGCCACCGCATGACCATCCTGATCCGCAACTTCCTCGACCAGCAAAACTTCATCGAGGTGGAGACGCCGATCCTCATCGGGTCCACGCCCGAGGGCGCACGCGACTTTGTCGTGCCTTCGCGCATGAACCCGGGACAGTTCTACGCGCTCCCGCAGAGCCCGCAGACGCTCAAGCAGCTGCTCATGGTGGCTGGCTTCGACCGCTACTTCCAGATAGCGAAGTGCTTCCGCGACGAGGACCTGCGCGCCGACCGCCAGCCGGAGTTTACGCAGATCGACTGCGAGATGTCGTTTGTGGACCAGGAGGATGTGCTCCAGTTGTTTGAGGAGATGGCCCGCGTGCTCTTCCGCGAGGTGAGAGGCGTGGAGCTTCCGAAACTGGAGCGGATGACCTGGCACGAGGCCATGCGCCGCTTCGGCAGCGACAAGCCCGACCTGCGCTTCGGCATGGAGTTTGTGGAACTCATGGACGACCTCAAGGGCACGGGCAGCTTTTCCGTCTTCGACGAGGCAGCCTACATCGGCGGTATCGTCGTGCCGGGCTGCGCCGACTACAGCCGCAAGCAGCTCAACGAGCTGACCGACTTCGTCAAGCGCCCGCAGATCGGAGCCAAGGGACTGGTCTTCATCAAGTATAATGCCGACGGCACGGTGAAGAGCAGCATCGACAAGTTCTACACGCCCGAGCAGCTCGCCAAGGTCAAGGAGACCACGGGAGCCAAGGACGGCGACCTCGTGCTCATCCTCTCGGGCGACAACGCCAACAAGACGCGCATCCAGCTTTGCTCGCTTCGTCTGGAGATGGGCAACCGCCTCGGACTGAGAGACAAGAATGTCTTCAAATGTCTGTGGATCATCGATTTCCCGCTCTTCGAGTGGAGCGACGAGGAGCAGCGCCTCATGGCCACCCACCATCCCTTCACCATGCCCAACCCCGACGATCTCCCGCTCCTGGACGAGCATCCCGAGCAGGTGCGCGCCAAGGCCTACGACTTCGTCTGCAACGGCATCGAGGTGGGCGGCGGTTCGCTCCGTATCCACGACACGCAGCTGCAGGAGAAGATGTTTGAGGTGCTCGGATTCACGCCCGAGCGCGCCGAGGCGCAGTTTGGCTTCCTGATGAATGCTTTCAAGTATGGAGCACCGCCCCATGCCGGACTAGCCTTCGGTCTCGACCGCTTCGTCAGCATCATGGCCGGACTCGACTCCATCCGCGACTGCATCGCCTTCCCGAAGAACAACAGCGGACGCGACGTGATGCTCGACGCACCCTCGGAGATCGACGACAAGCAGCTGGACGAACTCCAAATCAAGGTGGAACTCAAAGCGTAATTTTCTTTGACGTAGGTCAAGAAATAACCATTCCTCCCTCGACGACAGCGCGTTGTAACAGTCTTTTCGCCTTATTGCTTTTGCATTTAGAGAATAAAACTGTAACTTTGTAACCGACATCGGTCAATAGGTTATACTCAAGTCATTGAGAGATTTATTTTAAGTGTAAAAAGAAGTATGGAAACAAAGAAGGTAACAACAAAGACTACCGCCACGAAAGCCGCGGCAGCCAAGAGGACGACCGCCAGAAAGGCGTGCGCCCGCAAGAGTAGCGAAGTGGCTATCAATGCTCAGAATATCGGTTTCAAGGCTGGCGACGTTTACAATGCACTCGCCGCTGCCGACAAGGCATTGAGCGTGGAGGAGATCGCCAAGGCGGCCCAGATCAGCGCCAACGAGGTGCTGGTCGGCTTGGGATGGCTCTTCAAGGAGGGCAAGGTCGCAGGACAAGAGGACAACAAAGTGGTTCTTGCATAAGCCATCTATTAGAAGAAATACTTCAAAGGGAGGTCTGTGGGCGAAGGCTTATAGGGCTCCCTTTTCTTTTCTTCCTGCGCTGCGTTTTCTTCCTACACTACCGTTTCTTCCTACGCTCCTTGCGACCTCGTCCGCATCGACCCGCAGGAGGAAGGCAGCCACCTGCCAAACACCAACATCTATCACAGACAGCATAGACCTATAACATGAAATACGACCGACTCATCATAGAGATTCTGATGGAGGCTGGCAGCGACGGCCTGACGGTCAGAAAGGTTTCCCGCCATGTCTTCAATGCGGTCAACGGCCTGTTCGACGAAGCCGACATCGAGGCGGTCCACAAGCTGGTGCGGGCTTTTCTGCTGCGCCACAGCAAGGGGGTGAGTCCTGCGCTGGACCGCCCGAAGCACGGCAGCTATGCGCTCAACCGCAGGACGGCGGCAGGACGGGCACTGATAGAGCGCCTGCTGAGCGAAGAAACGGATCAGCCCAAGCCGCAGGGCAGCGTCCAGGAACTCTCGATACCCTTCGACGACGACTTTTTCGCCGCTGAATAAGGCCGCTGAGGGAGCCAACTGCCTCCTGGCAGCGGTCCAAAACTTGAACAAACAGATATTTTCCTGTCATTTTTCAAAAAAATGGGCGTCAACAAGGTGGCGTATCATTTTTTCTTCGTATATTTGCGCTTTATTAATAAAATAAAGAACGCTAATCTTACATTGTATGGCAAGAAGTAACAATCACCTTGTAATTATGGCTGGAGGCGTGGGCAGTCGCTTCTGGCCGATGAGCACAACCGAGCATCCTAAACAGTTTATTGACGTGTTGGGCACGGGCAGAACCATGATTCAAATGGCTTTCGATCGCTTCGACGGCGTGGTGGAGGCCAAGAACATGTGGGTCGTCACAAACAAGTGCTACCGCGACCAGGTGCACGAGCAGCTGCCCGAGATTCCGGAGAGCCACATCCTCTGCGAGCCGTGCCGGCGCAACACCGCGCCGTGTATCGCCTATGTGAGCTGGCGAATCAAGGACGAGGACCCGAAGGCCAACATCGTCGTGGCGCCCAGCGACCACCTGGTGGTGGACATTGCCGAGTTTAAGCGCGTGGTGGCAAGCTGCCTCAACTTCACCTCCGGCACCGACGCCATCGTCACCCTCGGCTTGAAGGCCACGCGCCCCGAGACGGGCTACGGCTACATCCAGGCCGACCTATCGCTCGCCTCGCCCCGCAATAGGGAGATATTCCGCGTCGATCAGTTTCACGAGAAGCCGAAGCGCGAGGTGGCGGAGACCTACCTGAAAGAGAAAAACTTCTTCTGGAACGCGGGCATCTTTATTTGGAGCGCAGCCACCATCGTCAATGCCTTCCGTGTCTATCAGCCCAACATAGCCAAGATCTTCGACCGCATACGCCCCATGCTCGGCACACCCGACGAGCAGCGCATCATCGACGAGGTCTATCCGCAGTGCGAGAACATCTCCGTCGACTACGCCATCATGGAGAAGGCGGAGGAGATCTTCGTCTGCCCCTCCGACTTCGGATGGAGCGACCTCGGCACCTGGGGCAGCCTGCTCCTGCAGACGCCCAAGGACATCTATGGCAACGCCGTGATCGGACAGAACGTGCAGCTCTACGACAGCCACAACTGCATCGTCCATACGCTCGAAGAGAAGCGCGTGGTGATAGAGGGCCTCGACGGCTACATCGTGGCGGAAAACGACGACACGCTCCTCATCTGCAAACTGTCGGAGGAACAACGCATCCGACAGTTCTCGGAGGAGTTGTAATACGCAACGCAGACAAGGAGGTGGGCGCTATCTGTGGAGTATCGCAGGATAGGGCCCACTTTGGCCTCAACGAGGCATAGGATAACTCTGCAGGGGCCTGCTGCGGCGGCCGCTTGTGGACATCAACTAAAAAAGCGATTATCAAATGGAAAAGAAAGTGGCCCTCATCACGGGCATCACGGGTCAGGACGGTTCGTTCCTGGCCGAGTTTTTGATTGGAAAGGGGTATGAGGTGCATGGATTGTTGCGCCGCAGCTCCTCTTTCAACACAGGACGCATCGAGCACCTCTATCTGGACGAATGGGTGCGCGACATGAAGCAGAAGCGACTGGTGGACCTCCACTGGGCGGACATGACCGACTCCTCGTCGCTCATCCGCATCATCGGCGAGACCAAGCCGACGGAGATCTACAACCTGGCCGCACAAAGCCATGTCAAGGTGAGCTTCGACGTGCCGGAATACACCGCCGAGACCGACGCTGTCGGCGTACTGCGCCTGCTCGAAGCCGTCCGTATCTGCGGACTGGAGAAGACGTGCCGCATCTACCAGGCGTCCACCTCCGAGCTCTACGGACAGGTGCAGGAGGTGCCTCAGCGCGAGACCACGCCTTTCTATCCGCGAAGCCCCTATGGTGTGGCGAAGCTCTACGGCTATTGGATCGTGAAGAACTACCGCGAGTCCTACGGGCTCTATTGCTGCAACGGCATCCTCTTCAACCACGAGAGCGAGCGGCGCGGAGAAAACTTCGTGACGCGCAAGATCACCCTGGCGGCCAGCCGCATCGCACAGGGATTCCAGGACAAACTCTATCTCGGCAATCTCAACGCCCTCCGCGACTGGGGCTACGCCAAGGACTACATCGAGTGTATGTGGCTCATCCTCCAGCAGGAGCAACCCGAGGATTTCGTCATCGCCACGGGCGAATACCACACCGTGCGCGACTTTGCCACGCTGGCGTTCCACCATGCGGGTATCGAACTGGAATGGCAGGGCGAGGGCCTCAACGAGAAGGGCATAGACCGCGCCACGGGCCGCGTGTTGGTGGAGGTGGACCCGAAGTATTTCCGCCCGGCCGAGGTAGAGCAGCTGCTTGGCGACCCGACGAAGGCAAAGGAGAAACTGGGATGGAACCCGCACAAGACCTCGTTCGAAGAACTGGTGCGCATCATGGTGGAGCACGACATGCGCTTCGTGCGCAAACTCTATCTCAAGGCACAGATGCCGGAGTAGGATACTGCCAAGCCAAAGGAGTAGGATGCTGTCAAGCCAAAAGTAAAAACGCTATAACGAAGAAAAGAATTATGCTGGATAAAAATACCAAGATTTATATCGCCGGCCACCGTGGACTGGTCGGTTCTGCCATCTGGAAGAACCTGGAGAACCGAGGCTACCACAACCTCGTGGGACGAACCCATGCCGAGCTCGACCTCGCGGACCAGCGGGCCGTGGAGGAGTTTTTCAAGGCCGAACGCCCCGAGGCGGTCGTGCTCGCGGCTGCCTTCGTGGGGGGCATCATGGCCAACTCGCTCTACCGCGCCGACTTCATCATGCAGAACTTGAAGATGCAGTGCAACGTCATCGACTGTGCCTATCGCTACAAGGTGAAGAAGCTGCTCTTCCTCGGATCTACCTGCATCTATCCGAAGAATGCGCCGCAGCCGATGGGGGAGGACGCGCTGCTCACCTCGCCGCTGGAATATACCAACGAGGAGTATGCCATCGCCAAGATAGCAGGACTGAAGATGTGCGAGAGCTACAACCTCCAGTATGGCACCAACTACATCGCCGTGATGCCTACCAACCTCTATGGGCCCAACGACAACTTCCACCTGGAGAACAGCCACGTGCTTCCGGCCATGATGCGCAAGTTCTATCTGGCCAAATGCCTGCACGAGAACGACTGGGAGGCCGTGCGCCACGACATGGAGAAGCGGCCTATCAACCCGCCCACCACGCTTGCCGAGACGATCGGCGAGGGCAACGTGGGAGGACAGGATTCGGAGGATCGCATCCTCGCCGCCCTCCAGTTTTTCGGCATAGAGGCCAACCGGGTGACGCTCTGGGGCGACGGAACGCCGCTGCGCGAGTTTCTGTGGAGCGAGGACATGGCCGACGCCAGCGTCTATCTCTTGCTCAACGTCGATTTCAAGGACATCATTGGCATAGAGAAATACTCCAGCGTCTTCTACGGTTCGCGAACGGACGGCGCGGTCGATCGCAACAACTCCGAGGGACGAGGGGGCGCCATCCCGGCCTTGGGGGAGATACGCAACTGCCATATCAACGTCGGAACGGGCAAGGAACTGACCATCCGCGCGCTGGCCAAACTGGTGGCGCGCACCGTCGGATTCAAAGGTACTATCGTCTGGGACTGCGACAAACCCAACGGCACGCCGCGTAAGCTGATCGACGTCTCGAAGCTCCATAGCCTGGGATGGCAACATCGTGTGGAGATAGAGGAGGGTGTGGCCCAGCTCTACGACTGGTATCGCCACGCGTAATAAAAAAAGATAAAAAAGCATAAAAAAGTAGCAGGAGCAGGCAGGCAACGCGTCCCCGCCTGCTCCTGCCATTTTGCATTTTGACGACTGCGAAAGGGCAAAATGGCGAAGTGAAAATGAAAACGTAAGGTGTAAGGTGTAAGGTCGCAGAGGTGCAGGGTCACAGGGATGCAAGATCACAGGGCTACAGGGTGCAGGGACGAATCGCATATCTTTGTGTACAATATTTTTACCCATTTTTCTATCAAATCGCTCCCGATTCCTAATGGTTTCCGCCGACTGAGCATGAGGAAAACACTTCCTTTTGAGACCTTGAAGCCTCACATGTTGATAGCGACATGACAGGCTTCGTCTGTCGTAAACTGGCTGTTCTGCTGCTTGTAGATCTCGACAAAGGGCATTTTGGAGGGGTTCGAGAGACATCCGAGAGACATTCGAGAGGCATTTTTAGCTTCATTTGACGGTAAAACTGCGAAAAAGACGTGTGAACAGGGGATTTTTCACGATAAAAGCCTTCTTTGTGGAATGAACGAAAAGAGAGGGCGTTTTTCGAATAAAAGAGGGTAGTGTGTTTAGATTTATCTGTCAATGAGATAGTTACAACTTGTTTGCTCTATTTTTCATGACTCTTCCGAAAACGGCTTCCGATGGCTCTAAAAGTGGGTCGAATGGTTGTTTTTACTGCTTTAGCGACTGCCGCAAGGCATGTTTTAGCTTGTCGATGCAGTCTATCGACCCCATCAAGTTACGCATTTTCTTTGGATTCTCTTCTCTTTTCCCCCAGTTTTTCGAGGTAAAAGGGCGGGAGAGATGTATTCTTGATTTGTTAATGATGGTAAAAATGTAAGTTGCGGTCGTGAGCGAGGTAGATGTTTATTAGTTCTTCCACTAATCTTAAATAGCAGATAGATAGATGGTTAGGTACTGTTTGTTAAACAATAGATAGCAGCTTTGATTTTGCAGAAACTTACGAACTTACAAACTTACGAACTTACATTAAGGATTTGAAGAAAAGG
>ERZ1106983.605-NODE-605-length-41770-cov-32.494642_pt1 | contig 41770 bp, 46 predicted proteins | sample MGYA00403693_ERZ1106983 | MGnify/ENA primary metagenome ERZ1106983 (study PRJEB35170, sample SAMEA104062420) | human gut metagenome | biome: human gut; feature: human-associated habitat; material: faeces | place: Denmark | collected 2012-07-13 ...
TTGCTAGTAATGTTGCTAGTAATGTTGCTAGTAATGTTGCTAGTAATGTTGCTAGCTCTCCAGACAAGGAAAGGCGCAGAAGATTATCATCCAGCGAATTACACACAGCCATTCTGCAGGCATGTGTTGATTTTGAATCGCTGGAGGCCATAGCTAACAAAGTAGGGAAGAGTCTACGATACCTGAAAAACAGAGCCATACCCATCATGGTTGCCGAAGGGTTATTGGAACGTGAATATCCCTATATGCCGAAACATCCCCATCAGCGATACCGTGCAAAAAAGAGATAACCAGCCATGCCGCGCCGTCGAAAAATAACGATCCGGGCCTCCGAGCTGAAGTGCTTCGAGACGCTCGTCCAGGAGCTGCACCAGCGGCCGGAGTTTGCCGGATTCGATCCGTCGAGCCTGCACGTCTGGGCTTACGAACGGTATGAGCCGAAGTTGAAGGATGCCGACGCGATTCTGCGCCGCTTCGACTACTGGCTGGGCGTACACAAGGGCGAGCGGTATCTGATGGCAAACGGCAGCCGGCTCTTCAACAAAAAGGAGCTGGCCGAGGCGCTAGGCGTCGCACGCCCGACACTCGACCGATGGATAGCGAACGGATGGCTGGAGCCGTGCCGCGTTCAGATCTCGGCCGGCGGCGACACCCTCTTTGCAACCAACGCCGTTCGGGAGGTACTAATAACGTTTTCCAATGAATAATTCGTCAAACAAAGATCAACACTATGCATTGGATTCTTCCGGAAACATTAGACACATAAAAGATGCTAATCCAAGCAATGACGAATTTTTTTGTCTTTTTTGCCATCGTCAAATGATTGCAAAGCAGGGGAAAATACGGCAATGGCACTTTGCGCACAAGGCTCTTTCTCCTAACTGCAGCTATGAAAGTTACTTACATTCATTGGCCAAACTTTTAATCCTACAAAAACTCAGAAGTGAACAACCTTTCGGAGTCGAAATTAAAGTTCCGTTCACTTGTAAAAATAAAGAGACCTGCATATGGTACGAAGATTCATTTGATGAATCTTGCAACTGGACTGGATACAAAAATTATGATTTAAAAAAATTCTATAACACATTTGAAGTTGAAGCCTTCTACGATAACTTTCGTGCAGACATTCTCCTTTCAAATTCCATTAAAAAGTATACACCGGTCTTTATCGAAATATATGTTTCACATCCTTGCGAACATCAAAAGATTGACTCAGGAAATAAAATCATAGAACTAAAGATCAACTCGGAAGATGATATAAAATCAATCATCAATAGCCCCATCATCACAGAAGACGGAGATCTTATCAGATTATATAATTTCAAACCGAAAGGAGACTTTACCGGTCCACCTCAACATCCCAAGCAATTGGTGAAGTTTTCAGTTTTTGAAAGCTATAAAATGTATTGTGGGAATACGGACTGTCAGACATTCTCATGTCACAGAAACAAAGCTATCTTCGAGTTAACCTCCGACTTTCATCCCGACTTTCTCCCAGAATATTCTCTATATGATTATGGAATCGTAGAACTATACGATTTGGATCCTAACCTCAAAGTATGCAACCTCTGCCGCTATTATAGACCCCGAGACATATTATTCGACGATCTGTTCGACATAAGAATCGATAAACGTCCAATTTTTTGCTGCTTATACAAAAAACTCGGGACTGACAAATATCGAGACCCATCAGATGCACGCACTTGCACTGCATTCCGGAAAATAGATGGAAAAACAATGGCAGAGATTAGACAAGAATATAAAATGGTAAAAACAATTATTTGGAAGAAACCAAATGATTAGAAGGCCTATTTTGCATCGGGTGGAATCCGATTACACGGCAGTGCCAACCCAAGCAAACGAATGCCAAAGCCCGGAAACGGCCGACGACGTGTCTTCGGTGTGGCACCGGTTGGCATCGGTTGGCGCTGATTTGTAACGCCATTCGCCGTTTTCGGGAGGGGTTCGGAAAGCCTTTCTTTGCGTCATCAACCAAATTCGAATCGTTATGACCAAGGAAATCTTTCTGAGCGGCATGACCGCCGACCAGCTCTCGGAGATGATTCGCGAATCGCTGCGCGACGAGTTGCGGCAGCTCCACCCCGAACCCTCCGCCGAGACACCAAATTATCTGACCCGCCGCGAGACGGCCCGCCGCCTTCGTATCTCGCTCGTGACGCTCAACGACTGGGTGAACCGCGGCCGGATCCGCGCCCACAAGATCGGCGGGCGCGTGCTCTTCCGCGACAGCGATGTCGAGGCGGCACTGCACCGGATTGTCCCCATCAAAAGCCGATAGCCATGAAGACGACCTCAGATTGCATCGGCATCCGGGAGTATCTCCTCCGCCGAAGGCTGCAGCCCCACCACGAAACCGCCACCCACGGCATGTTCCTCTCGCCGCTGCGCGAGGAGCGTACCCCCAGCTTCAGCGTCCGCTACGACAAGGGGCTTTGGTACGACTTCGGGCTGGGCGAAGGGGGCACGCTCCTCCAGCTGGTCATGCGCCTCGAAGGGTGCAGCATGGCAGAAGCCATCCGGAGCCTGCGCAAAGGATCCGCAGACGAAGTTCCCTTCCAGCCCCTCCCGACCGCCTTGCCGCGCGAAGACTCCCCGCTGCGGATCCTCGGCGTCGGGGAGATTCGCCACCCGGCGCTGATCGGCTATCTGCGCGAGCGCGGCATCGACCCCGCCGTGGCCGGAGCGCTGTGCCGCGAGGTCCACTACGCCGTCGGCGAACGGCGTTTCTTCGCCATCGGCTTCCGCAACGATGCCGGAGGCTGGGAGCTGCGCAGCCCGCAATTCAAGGGGAGCAGCGCCCCGAAATCCATCACGACCTTCGACCGGCACGGCGACACGGCGCTGCTCTTCGAGGGCTTCTTCGACCTGCTCTCTTACCTGACATTGCAGCACAAGGCGACGCCAACCGCCGACACCGCCGTACTCAACTCCGTGGTCAACCTTCCCCGCGCCCTTCCGTTTCTCGCACGCCACACGACGATCCACGCCTTCCTCGACAACGACGAGGCGGGGCGCCTCACCCTCGAACGGCTGCGCAGCGCCCTGCCCGGTGCGACCGTCATCGACCGGGCGGAGAGTTACCGAGCCCACAAGGATCTGAACGAATCGCTCCGACCCTCCGCAAAGGTTTCCCGCACGCCGCGTCGTCGCGGCCGCAAGTTGTAACGTCGCCCGGAATGACGCCAGAACCGTCGCCCACCCATCGGCCGCTTCGCGACCGCGGCTTTTCCCCCGAGGAAAAAGCCATAGCCTATTAGGGCTTTTTCCAACGCATCGGCCCGCCGACGCTGAAAAAGCCCCAATAGGCCAAAGGGTCAAGCCCCTCTGGACACCCCCTGTCGTGCTGCGCACGCCGACCGCCGAGGCGGTCCCCTCTTCAACCACACAACCCTCCGAAAAACGACCGTACCATGGGATATGCCGTCCTGCATCTCGACAAAGCCCCGGGCAACGAGGCGGCGATGACCGCCCACATTGCCCGCACAAAGATACCCACCAACGCCTCGCCCGAGCGCACCTGCCTCAACGAGGAGCTTGTCGAGTTCCCCGAGGAGGTGGCCGACCGTACGGAAGCGATCAGCTACCGCCTCGAACACGCCGGTCTCACGCGCAAGATCGGAACGAACCAGGTGCGGGTGATCCGCGTCATGCTGACCGGTTCGCACGACGCGATGAAGCGCATCGAGGAGGAGGGGCGGCTTCCGGAGTGGTGTGCCGACAACCTCGCCTGGCTGCGCGAGACCTTCGGAACGGAGAATGTCGTCTCAGCCGTCGTACATCGCGACGAATCGACCCCGCATATCCACGCCGCCGTGGTGCCGATCGTCACGGGCGAGCGCCGCAAGGCCCGCACCGTCCCATCCGAAACACCGGGCAAGCGACACTACCGTCCGAAATCCGCCGCACGGCCCCGCCTCTGCGCCGACGACGTCATGTCGCGCGTCCGGCTCAAGCAGTATCAGGACACCTATGCCGCAGCGATGTCCAAATACGGGCTGGAGCGCGGCATCGACGGTTCGGAGGCGCGCCACATCACCACGCAAGAGTTCTACCGGCAGACCATCGCCCAGCAGCAGGATCTGCAGGAGAACATCGACGCGCTGCTCCGTCTCGAAGAGCAGAAGCGGAAGGCTGTCGAGCAGCTCAAACAACAGGAGCGGCAGGTGCGCACCGAATACGAACAGACCGCCACGCTCCAGGCGCAGAAGAGCGCCGAACTGAACCGCACCGAGGCCGAGCTGAAGAGTGTGAAGGGCGAGCTGAAGGGTGCCAGGTTAAAAAACGCCGCGGCGGAGGTCGGGTCGAACATAGTCGAAGGAATCGGGGCGATGATCGGCACCTCCCGCGTCAAGCGGCAGCAGCAGGAGATCGACCGCCTCAACGCGGAGAACGCCGCCCTGCACGAACAGATCGGAACGCTGAACCGTGCCAACCGCGAGGAGAAGGTCCGGCATGAGCAGGCTGAACAGCAACTGCAGGCGAAGCTCGACCGCATCGAACACTGGCTGCCCGACACGCAGACGCTCATCCGCTGGGGCGAATACTGCCGCGACATGGGAATCCCGGAGTCGGGCGCCCGCGAGATCATCGCCATGAAGCCCCTCTACGTCTCGGGCGAGCTCCGCGCTCCGGAGTATTCGCGCCGCTTCGACGTCTCGAATACGGAGATCCGCCTGCAACGCGACCCGAACGGTCCCGGAGGCTTCCAGCTGCTCATCGACCGCCAACCCGCACACACCTGGTTCCGCCAACGGTATGTGGAGCTCATGACCCGCCTGGGCTACCCCGTCCGCCCCGAACGTCCCGTCATCCGACGACATACCATTAAACGATAACACCTGCCCTGAAAGACAAAGAGAATATCCGGTCGGACAGCCGGATATTTTTCTTCACAAAGTGAAGAAACTCGCTTAATCGGAACATTTGTAGAGTTTGTATTGCGATTTTTTCGAAAATAATTTGCTTTTCTCGGGTAAAGCACATACTTTTGTAATGAACCTACAAAGAAAAAAATGGTAAAACTGAAAGATATTGCCACCATCCAGACGGGAGTTTACCTGAAAAGTACCCCTTCGCCCGACACCTGCTACCTTCAGGTGAACGATTTCGACGAGGAGGGGAACATCCGTCCGACCGTCCGACCGACAACCACCGTCAGCTCCAAGGCTGCCCGCCACCTGCTGACAGAAAGCGACCTACTGCTCGCCGCCAAGGGTGGCAAGAATTTCTGCGCCATCGCCCCGACGCAACTCGGGCCGTGCGTGGCCTCACCCTCGTTTCTGATTATCCGAATCGACGACCCGACCCGCATCCTATCCGAATACCTCTGCGGATTCCTCAACCTGCCATCCACCCGGCAGCTGCTGACGGCGCAGGCCCAAGGGTCGGCCATCACCTCGCTCAGCAAGGCTGACCTCGAGGAGTTCGAGATACCGCTCCCCCCGCTGGAGCGACAGCGGTCCTGCATCGCCCTCACCCGCCTGCATCGCCGCGAACAGGCCCTCTACAAGGCCATCGCGGAGCGCCGCCGGCAAATCACCGATTATAAATTAACAAAAATATATAAAGATGAACGGTAAAGTTACACAGGAAGAGATTAACAAAGTCGTATGGCAAGCCTGCGACACCTTCCGGGGCGTGATTGACCCCAGCCAGTACAAGGACTACATTCTCACGATGCTGTTCTTGAAGTACGTCAGCGACGTCAGCAAAGCGAAATACAAGGAGTACCTCCAGCGTTACGACGGCGACACGGAGCGTGCCCAACGGGCCATGCGCCGCGAACGATTCCAGGTTCCCGAGAAGAGTTCGTTCGACTACCTCTTCGAGCACCGCAACGAACCCAATATCGGCGAGCTCATTGATGTTGGCCTGGCGGACCTTGAATACGAAAACCGCGAAAAGCTGAGCAGCGAAGACGGTAGCGGCATCTTCCGCAACATCAGCTTCAACAGCAGCAACCTCGGCGAAACGAAGGAGCGCAACGCCCGGCTGAAACAGCTGCTTATCGACTTCTCGGACGAGCGGCTGCAGTTCGACGAGTCACACCTCGCGAACAACGACGTCATCGGCGATGCCTATATGTTCCTTATCGAGAAGTTCGCCAGCGACGCCGGGAAGAAGGCTGGAGAGTTCTTCACGCCGAAGGAGGTTTCGACCCTGCTGGCTCGGCTGACCAAAAGCGCCCCCGGCTCGCGCATCTGCGACCCGACGTGCGGCTCGGGTTCCCTGCTCATCAAGGCAGGCCGCGAGGTGGGCTCCGACAACTTCTCGCTCTACGGTCAGGAGCTCAACGGCAGCACTTGGGCGCTGGCCATGATGAACATGCTGCTCCACGGTTTCGACAGCGCCACCATCCGCTGGGGCGACACGCTGCGCAACCCGAAGCTCAAGGAGGGCGACGCGCTGATGAAGTTCGACACCGTCGTTGCCAATCCCCCCTTCTCGCTCGAAAAGTGGGGCGCCGACGAGGCGGCCGACGACCCCTACAACCGCTTCTGGCGCGGCATTCCGCCCAAGAGCAAGGGCGACTGGGCCTTCATCTGCCACATGCTCGAGGTGGCCAACGAGCACGGCAAGGTGGGCGTCGTCGTTCCCCACGGGGTGCTGTTCCGCGGCGCCAGCGAGGGAAAAATCCGCCAGCAGACCGTCGAGGAGAACCTCGTCGAAGCCATCATCGGACTCCCGGCCAACCTCTTCTACGGAACGGGCATTCCGGCCGCCATCGCCATCTTCAACAAGGCCAAGACGACGACCGACGTGCTCTTCATCGACGCCAGCCGCGAATTTGAGAACGGCAAGAACCAGAACCGGCTGCGCGACGAGGATATCGACCACATCGTCACGACCTACCGCCGCTTTGCGCAGGGCGAACTCAAGCCGGGCATCGTCGAGGAGCGCTACGCCTACGTGGCGCGGCGCGAGGAGCTTGCCGAGAACGACTACAACCTCAACATCCCGCGCTATGTAGACACCTTCGAGGAGGAGCCCGAAATCGACATTGCGGCCGTGCAGCAGGAGATTGATGCACTGGAAAAGGAGCTTGCCGAGGTGCATGTCCGGATGGATGGTTATCTGAAGGAGTTGGGATATTAAAAACAATTGGATAATATGAATCGAGTTAACGAACTATATAGCGAGTGGCAGGCTTTGCAGCCATTAAAGCCGGAAGATAAAAATCGATTGGACCGCAAATTCATGCTGGAGTTTAACTATAACTCCAACCACATCGAAGGGAATACCTTGACCTACGGGCAGACTGAAATTCTGCTGCTCTTCGGAAAGGTTGTAGATGAAGCCAACATGAAGGACCTGGAAGAGATGAAGGCTCATAACGTCTGTCTAAAAATGATACAGACGGAAGCTGCCGACAAGGAGCATCCGCTTACAGAGACTTTCATTCGGCAGCTGCATCACACCTTGCTCCGTGAAGATTATACCATGTACCGCCAGTCGCCTGATGGTGCGACTACCTCCTATGTTATCCATGCGGGAGTGTATAAGACGCGCCCCAATTCCGTAATCACAGTTACCGGAGAACGTTTCGAGTACGCTTCGCCTGAGGAGACGCCGGCTTTGATGTCCGATCTGGTCAAGTGGTACAACGACGAAGAACAAAAAGCCGAGATGTCTCCCATCGAACTGGCTGCCGTCTTCCACTATCGCTATATTCGCATCCACCCCTTTGAGGATGGTAATGGACGTATTGCCCGTCTGTTGGTGAATTACATTTTGACGCGCTACCATTATCCGATGATTGTGGTGAAAAGTAAAGACAAGGACCGCTATCTGACAGCCTTGAACCGTTGTGATGTAAACGTGGGGCCCGTCCCCTCCGCAGGAGCTCATGCAAAGCCCGAGCAGCTGGTTCCTTTTGTAGAATATATGACCAAATGCCTGGAAACGGCGTTGACCGTGTGTATCAAGGCTGCAAAGGGAGAGAGTATCGAAGAAGATGATGATTTTCAGAAACAAATCAAGCTGCTGCAGCGAAAGGCTGAAAAAAGGGAGGATACACGAAGCCGGTCAGACACTGTTGAAAATAAGGTTGATCTGTATAACAAATTACTGCTTCCCTATTCGCAGAAGATGAAAGAGGGAATCCTGCCAGCTTTCGATTTCTTTGAGAATATGGAATGCAGATATACACTTGGGCTTAAGAACTCAAGCAGGGATTACAGCCATCAAAATCAACCGTTGGATTTTGAATCTATGGGAAACGAAGAGAGGGAAATGTGGACTCAAGTAAAATCAATCAGCTTCTCCATTTCGTTCAGTAAATTGAAATCCGATTATGCCATGCAGAATATATCTACAGGACTGTTTGCAAATATTCAGTTCAATGCTCGCGACTATATGTTCCAATCTAAAAAATACGCTTATGGGACATATCCCGATGATACCGATATAGCCCACGCATTAGAGGGGCAAAAGAAGAACTTGATAGATATATTTGAAAAGGCAATAAAGGATTATAATCCCGAAAATTAAGAGCTATGGACAATTGCGTTATACCGCACGGCTATAAGGCGACGGCGCTGGGGATTATTCCGCAGGAGTGGGAGGTTATGCTGTTAGGCAATTTGTCTAATAGCATATCATCCGGGAGAAATAAACACAGAGATGCGCACGGTCAATATCCCGTTTTTGGTTCTACTGGAATAATTGGCTATTCATCCACCTACGAATATGAAGGTCCAGTTATCTTAGTTGCAAGGGTAGGGGCGAATGCAGGAACCCTCAATTTCGCATCAGGACAATATGATGTATCAGACAACACGCTAATTATAACCATCAAACAAAATGTATACGATTATAATTTCGCATACAACCAACTAACACACTATAAACTCAATAAACTTGTTTTTGGGTCTGGTCAACCCCTTATCACTTCCAAACAGCTAAAAAATATAAGAATCCCTGTTCCGCCGCTGGCGGAGCAGCGGAAGATTGCGGAGGTGTTGGGCGTGTGGGATAAGGCGATTGAAAAGCAGGCGCGGCTGATTGAAAAACTCGCCCTGCGCAAACGCGCCTTGATGCAGCGACTCCTCTCCGCTAAACTCCGTCTCCCCGGTTTCTCCGAACCCTGGAAAAAAGTAAAATTGGGAGACGTAGCAGAACTTTATCAACCTCAAACTATTCAAAGTGAAGATTTATCACAAACCGGATATCCGGTTTATGGCGCAAATGGTCTTATAGGTTATTATAATAATTATAATCATGAGTATCCGCAAGTCGTCATAACTTGCAGAGGTTCATCGTGTGGCACCGTCAATTTTACTCCAGGAAAATGTTGGATAACAGGGAATGCGATGGTTCTTAATGTTGACAACAATAGAGATGTAAATAAATCTTTCTTTTATTATCTTATTTCCAACTCTTCATTTGTCAATTTAATATCAGGATCGGGACAGCCCCAAATCGTTCGGCAGCCTCTCTTAAAATTCGAACTACGTATTCCTCCTCTTAAAGAGCAAACCGCCATTGCGGAGGTGTTGACCGCGGCTGACCGCGAGATTGATCTGGCCAAAGAGAAGCTCGAACGCCTCCGCCGTCAGAAACGCGGCCTTATGCAACAACTCCTAACCGGCAAAAAACGAATATAAATTCATGCTTATGGAAATTTTTACAAAATACATTAAGACTATCAGCACGTTGGTTGCGATTACGGTAGGAATCGTGACTATATATTTTTACTTTCATAAAGAGTGCGTTATCCTTGAAGTCAAAGCAATGTCAGTTCAACTATTGACAGAATCGACTTCTACGGATGATTTGAGAGTTCAATATTTCTACAAAGACACTATTCCGGTACAAAATCTTTGGCAAATTCAATATGTGATTCGTAACATTGGAGATGCAACTCTTATAGGCACTGGAGAAAATAAACAGCTATTGAGTGAAAATCTTCCATTGACTATCAAAAATCAAGAACATATATATTCCATAGCTATTACTCAATCGAATAATGAAGCATCTCTACTGAACAACCGGATTTGCTTCAAACAATGGCGTTCCGGAGAATTTGTAGAACTTATCGCATTTGTTGAGAGTAAAGAACAACCGCAACTGATTATTAGTGATAGGGATATAAAAGATTCAGAAATCATTTATCAGAAATATACCCCAGAGACGATAAATGAAAATGCAAAAATTGTAGACTATTTACCAAGGTGGTTGGTTCAAACTATTAAGATCTTATATTTTATATTTGGGGGAATTATAGCTCTTGGCTCTATTATCGCAATATGCCAAAAAGGAACATGGATCAGTAAATTATCAGTCATATTTGTGTTGTTATCTTTATTGATACCGTTGTTGTGGATATTTTAAGTATTAGCTATGCCTATTTCGTTTAAAGAAGACCATATCAGCCAGATCCCCGCGCTGCTGATGCTCGAAAAGCTCGGTTACACATACCTCACTCCCGACGAGGCGCTGGCCCTGCGCGGCGGGAATCTCGCCAACGTACTGCTCGAACCCGTGCTGCGCAAACAGCTCGCCGCCATCAACGTCGTGCAGGTCAGCTCGGTGCGCACCACCGTATTCTCCGAGCAGAACATCACCGCCGGAATCGACGCCCTGCGCAACATCCCGATGGACGAGGGGTTCATGGAGGCTTCGCAGACGGTCTACGACCTGCTCACCTCGGGCAAGACCCTCGAACAGATTGTCGACGGCGACCGCAAGAGCTTCGTGATGCAGTACATCGACTGGAAGAACCCGCGCAACAATGTCTTCCACGTCACCGAGGAGTTTGCCGTCAGCCGCACGGGGATGACCGAGACCTACCGGCCCGACATCGTCCTCTTCGTGAACGGCATTCCGCTCTGCGTCATCGAGTGCAAGCGTCCCGACGTGAAGGACTCCATCGAACAGGCCATTTCGCAGCACCTCCGCAACCAGAAGGCCGACGGCATCCGTTCGTTGTACCTCTACTCGACGCTGCTGCTGGCCATCAACCGCCAGGAGGGGAGTTACGCCACGACGGCCACGCCCGAGAAGTTCTGGGCGCGGTGGCGCGAGCAGTTCACCAACCGCGAAGAGGAGGTCCGTTACCGGCAGGAGCTGGAGCGGGTGGTCAACGAGCCGCTGCTGGACGACAAGCTCTTCGGGGAGCGGTTCGGCTATGTGCGCCGCAACTTTGAGGAGCTTTACAGGCAGCCGGTCATCCCGTCGGTGCAGGACGAATACCTCTACAACCTCTGCCGGCCCGAGCGGCTGTTGCAGTTGATGTACGGCTTCACGCTCTACGACGACGGCATCAAGAAGGTGGCGCGTTACCAGCAGTATTTTGCCGTGCGGCAGACGATGCAACGCATCCGCCACATCGAGGGCGGACGGCGGCGCGGCGGCGTCATCTGGCACACGCAGGGGAGCGGCAAGTCGCTGACGATGGTGATGCTGGCGCAGGCCATCATCCTCGACAAGGAGATTCGCAACCCGAAAATCATCCTCGTAACCGACCGCACGGACCTCGACCGGCAGATTACGGGGACGTTCCGCAAGTGCCAGATTCGCGTCGAGAACGCCACGACGGGAAGCAAGCTCGTCGAACTGCTCAACAGCAAGAGCGATGCCGTCATCACGACGATTATCAACAAGTTCGAGACGGCCGTGCGCGGCATCCGCACCCCGTTGACCGACCCCAACATCTTCGTGCTGATCGACGAGGGACACCGCAGCCAGTACGGCGAGATGGGCATCAAGATGGAGAAGACGCTCCCGAATGCCTGCTTCATCGCCATGACCGGCACGCCGCTGATGAAGAAGGAGAAGAACACGGCCCGGAAGTTCGGCGGCATCATCCAGCCGGTCTACACGGTGGATCAGGCCGTGGCGGACAAGGCCGTCGTACCGCTGTTGTACGAGGGGCGCATGGTGCCGCAGGTGGTACACGAGGAGACGATAGACCGCTATTTCGACAAGATTTGCGGATGGATGAGCGACGCCCAGCGGGCCGACATGAAGAAGAAATTCAGCCATGCGGACCAGCTCAACCAGACGCAGCAGCGCATCTACGCCATTGCGTGGGACATTTCGCAGCACTTCCGGGAGAACTGGCAGGGGTCGAAGTTCAAGGCGCAGCTGGTGGCTCCGCGCAAGCGCATCGCAATTCTCTACAAGCAGTATCTCGACGAAATCGGCATCGTCTCGTCGGAGGTGCTCATCACCTCGCCCGACACCCGGGAGGGGGAAGACGAAGCATTCGGCGATACCTCGAACGTGGAGGTGGCCTTCTGGAAGCGCATGATGGATGAATACGGCACGGCCAAAAAGTACGAGGCAAGCATCATCAACCGCTTCAAGAACAGCGACAAGCCGGAGATTATCATCGTCGTGGACAAACTCCTGACGGGATTCGACGAACCCCGCAACACGGTGCTCTATCTCGACCGCAAGTTGAAGGACCACACGCTGCTGCAGGCCATTGCCCGCGTCAACCGCGTCTGCGAAGACAAGGAGTTCGGGTATATCATCGACTATTACGGCGTATTGGGGTCGCTCAATTCGGCGCTGGAGCTCTACACCGATTTCGACAAGGAGGATCTGGAGGGAACCTATACGGACATTTCGGAGGAGGTGGCCAAGCTGCCCCAGAAGCATGCCGAGTTGTGGGACCTCTTCAAGGAGGTGCGCAACACAACCGACTTCGAGGCCTTCGGCAATGTCCTGCGCGAGGAGGACCGGCGCACGCTCTTCTACGAAAAGCTGCGGGCCTTTGCCCGGACGCTGAAGGTAGCGCTTTCGTCCATCGTATTCCATCAAAACACGCCTCAAGAAGAGGTCGAACGGTACAAGCACGATCTGGCCTTCTTCATGAAGCTCCGTAATGCCGTGCAGGAGCGCTACTCCGACACGGTGGACTACAAGCAATACGAAGGGCAGATTCAGAAGCTGATCGACACGCACATCGAGAGCGGCGAGGTGCAGGTCATCACCGACCTGGTGAACATCTTCGACAAGGAGCGGTTCGCCGAAGAGGTGGAGAAAATCTCCGGAAAAGCAGCCAAAGCAGACACGATTGCCTCGCGAACGGCCAAGTACATCACCGAGAACATGGATACCGATCCGGCCTTCTACAAGAAGTTCTCGCAGATGCTCAAGGAGACCATTTCGCAATACGAACAAGGGCGAATCGACGAGGCAGAGTATCTGACCCAGGCGACGGACCTGATGAACAAGGTGCTGAATCATACCGACAGCGAGATTCCCGACGTGCTGAAGGATAACAATGCCGCGCGGGCCTACTTCGGATTGAGTCTGGAGGTCTACAAGTCGGTCATAAAGCCCGAACAGGGGCTCGACCTGACGCAAATCGCACTCGACACGGCCAGCCGGATCGACGCCATCATTCGTCAGCACATCTTCGAGAAGGGGACACTCATTGTCGACTGGCCGCTCAAGGACAGGTTGGTCGGCATGATGAAGCTCGACATCGAGGACTATCTGATTGACGAGGTCAAACGCAAGTATGATCTGTCGATGACCTTCGACGACATGGATGCCATCATCGACCGGGCGGTCGACGTGGCTCAAAAATGGTTCCGGTGATGCAGCAGATATTCGTCTACGGAAAAGAGACGATTCCCTACAGCGTGCTCTTTTCCGCCCGCCGGACACTCGGAATCAAGGTATATCCATCCGGCGAGGTCGTTCTGCTGGCTCCGGAAGGGACGCCGGAAGAGGTTATCGAGCAGAAACTCCACAAACGGGCGCCGTGGATTCTTCGGCAGCAGGCCTATTTCAAGGATTTCGGGATTCGGAGTCCGGAAAAACGGTATGTCAGCGGAGAGTCGCACTACTATCTGGGAAAGCAGTTCCTGCTCCGGGTCTCGGAAGGCAAAACCAACAGCGTCCGCTACAAGGGGCGCTGCTTCGAAGTGGTATGCACCTCTCCGGACAGGGCCCGGGAGTTGATGAGATCCTGGTACCGCGAACACGCCAAACTCAAGTTTGCCGAGTATGCGGAGCCAATCATTTCCCGATTTGCACGGTACGGAGTTGCGCCAACCTCACTCTATGTCCAGGAGATGGAAAACCGTTGGGGCAGCTGCACCCCCAAGGGGAAAATCATTCTGAATACGGAACTCATCAAGGCGCCGCGTCCCTGCATTGAATATGTTATTACGCATGAGATGTGTCATCTGCTGCATCCCGACCATACCGCGGCCTTCTTTACCCTGCTCGAAACCGAGATGCCCGACTGGCGGCGTTGGAAAGACAAGTTGGAGCGATTCATGATGTAGGTGCAAACTGCTTCAAAAGCATCATCCGTCCTCCCCGTATGACAAATGTATGACAAATCAAAAAGAAAACCGCGTTGCAGATAACTGCAACGCGGTTTTAGTGAGGTCTGAAGCGGATTCGAACCGCTGTACAAGGTTTTGCAGACCTTTGCCTAGCCACTCGGCCATCAGACCCTGATTCCCTGGATCGGGTTTGCAAATATACGAAGATTTCTCTTTTCTGCAAAACTTCCGGGCAACTTTGCATTTTTATCGCATAAAAATCTATCATTTAGGTCTAAGTAATTGGCTATGAACAGCCTTATGAGTTATGAAATGCAGTAGGTAATGATTTAGCGACCTATCTTCAACAGTGATATACAACGCTTTGCATAACTCGAATAACCTATTGCAAAGATAAAGGTATATCGTGAGAAAAAAGAATTTTCTCCAAATTATTTTCATAGAGCCGTCCGTTGAGGCGGCTTTTTGTTTTCAGTGTATTCCGTTTTATGATAAGATGCAGTCCTCGAAAACTGCGTTTTTTGTTTTCGCCCCGCTTCTCCGTCTGCACATCCTCCACTTATGCCCGTGTATTATGTCGGGATCGGTTGTTCGTTGTCAGCGGCAAAGGTAGTTCCGGGCTTCCACGGACAAAAAAGGTCGGGGCGGCAAGCCGTTTAGACGACAATCTCCACACTTCCATTTCATTGCAGGTAGTATTCTCGCCATAAAACCTTGTTTGTCCTAAGCCCTGCCTTTTTACGCCCCTGAAACGAAAACGACCGACCCGACGGAAAGACGCATAAAAAAAATGTCGGATATGCGAGAAGCAGGGAAAAAGAAAATGGAAACTCAACTCCCTCACCTCTAAAATCCGCATAAAATCAAAAAAATCAGACAAGATGAAACTGAGATACAAAATATCAATTTGGATGGTACTTGCACTCGCAGGCTCTCTCCTTTGGGGCGGAAGCGTCTGGCTTTGGCTGGTAGGGATATGTGCAGGGAAATTCCTCATTCGGCTACTCCTTACCATCACTTTGGCAATCGCAGTGTACATCTTGGCTTATACCCTTATCATCGGAGGAATACTTTGGTTACTCATTTCTTAAACAGACAGATATATGAAAAGAAGAAGCAAGACAATCGCACAGCAATGCAGATACTACGAAGTGGACAACATCTTCGAGTATATGGTATCGGTTTACCTCAACGGAAACATATCCGCCTTTGGGGAACTATACAAGGAACTCAATCGGAAAGACAGAAAGGAGTTTATCACCTATCTCTTTTCAGAGGTTGCCCCTACCCATATCCAAGAAATCATTTTAGCAACAATCTAAACATAGGAACAATGGAAGCATTCAGATTTTACCAAGACCGAAAGGTTACTTGTTGGGAACGCACCCACTTTGAAGTAACAGCCGAGAATTACGAGGAAGCCGTTGCTCTTGTCAAGTCGTGGCAAGGTGAGGACGCTCTCTGTTTTGAGGACAACGAGAAAGTCATCATTACGGACGGAGAAACATTATATGACACCTCCGAAAGCCTATCCGTAGAGGAAAACGGAGGGAAACCTACTATCGAGGTCTTTGCGGACAATGGAGAAGACATCATCAATAATACAGCCCGATAACACCAAACGAATATGAGAACGGAAACAAGAACATACGAGGTATATAACCTTCACGAACTGACCAAAGAGGCACAAGCAAAGGCACACAGCCATTGGGCGGAACATTTCAACTATGGTTGGGACGAAGAAAACCGAAAGACATTGCAAGCCTTTGAACAGACATTCAATATCAAGGTGGACAGATGGTCATACGATGATTATTCCTATTTGTATCGTTTCACTTCTCATTACAGAGAGGAAGAAGATAATTTGAAAGGGGTTAGACTTCTGAAATACCTTGTCAATAACTATTGGAACGACTTGTATATACCCAAAACCATTTGGGGGCACAATTACAAGACAAAGCGCAAGAGCCGTGTATTCGTCACCAATGATTGTGTTTTGACGGGCTATTATATGGACTATGAGATATTACAGCCTATATACGACTTTCTGAAAGCCCCCGACAACACCACCCTTTACGAACTTATGAACAAGTGCTTAAACGGCTTTTTCAAGGCTTGCAGGGACGATATGGAATATCAACTCAGCGAAGAAGCCTTTGCCGAGAGTTGCGAAGCCAACAACTACGAATTTCTATCCGACGGAACATTATTCAACTGATTAAAACATCAACCACAATGAAAGGTACAGAACATTTCAAGGACGTTATCCAAAACTATTTGGAAACCAGAGCATCATACGATGAACTCTTTGCAGAGAGTTTCCGCAAGGAGAATAAAAACATAGACGAGTGCATTACCTACATCTTGACGGAAGTCCAAAGAATGGGGTGTGCAGGTCTGTCCGATGAGGAGGTATATTCCCTTGCCGTTCACTACTACGATGAGGATAACATCAAGGTGGGCAAGTCCATCAACTGCCAAGTCGTGGTAAACCATACTATCGAACTTACAGAGGAGGAAAAAGCAGAAGCACGGAAAAAGGCTATCGAGCGATACCAAGCAGAGGAATACCGCAAACTGACCGCCAAGAAACCAAAAGCGGAGAAGCAGGTGGAACAGCAGATAGCACAACCCTCATTATTCGAGTTTTAACCCTTGAACAACAAAAGAAAAATGGAAGCAAAGGATTTGAACGAAGCACGCATCTATGTAGGCACTTATGCCAAGTACAACAACGGCTCATTGCAGGGCGAATGGGTGGAACTTTCGGACTTCTACGATTTGGACGGCTTTATGGAGCGTTGTGCCGAGATACACGAGGACGAGGAAGAACCCGAATATATGTTCCAAGCGTGGGAGGAAATCCCCGATGGTCTGATAGCCGAGAGCCATTTGGAGGAAACCTTCTTTGAACTTCGGGACGAGTTGGACAGACTGAACGACACAGAGAAAGAAGCCTTTTGGGTGTGGGCAGACGGCAACAACGCCCAACTCACACAAGACGCATACAGCCTTGTAAAATCTTTCCAATCCGACTACATCGGAAATTATGCAAGCAAGGAAGATTTTGCGGAGGAACTTGCGAAAATGGAGAATGAATTATCCGATTTTGCATTGAGTTACTTCGACTTCTCCAAATATGCCGATGACCTTTTCGACACGGATTTTTGGTATAAGGACGGCTATGTATTTCGTAACAACTGATTAAGGAGGACAGATTATGAAACCGAGAAACAGATTTGAGAAGGCAGTACTTGCCGAGAGCAAAAAACTGCGACCGATAAGCAAGACACAATGTAAGTGGGCATTCCATGAGTGTATAGACCATTTCGCCTATCGCCTGCCCAAAGGTCGCACAACGTGTATGGATTGTGGGCATAGTTGGACAATGGTAAAACCAACGGACATTTGCACCTGCTCTCATTGCAGGGCAAGGTTGCAGGTCAGGGAAACCTTTGAACGCAAGATAAGGCAGAAACAATACTTTACGATACTTACAACTTGTGGAGCATACCAAGTACTAAGAATGTTTCTTCTTTCTGTGGAAATGGAGAAAGGTTGCAAGGCTGTTCCCTATACTATTGAAATCGGTCAGTATTGGTGGAACGCACAAGGAAGAAAGACGATTGTTGCCGTTCAGAGAGTATTGGGCAGATACATCGACACCTTTTCCTATTGCTCGCCTATGGCAGTGAGAAACGACAACGAAGCCTACCGCCATATATCATACTCTCCGATATATCCGAAGTTCAAGGCAACGGAAGCATTCCGCAGGAATGGATTTAAGAATGATTTTCACGACATCGCACCAACTGTTCTCATTCCAGCCCTATTGTCCGACAGCCGTGCGGAAACATTGATTAAAGCAGGTAGAACCGAGCATCTGAAATACTTTCTTGACAATTCGAGGGCATTTGACGCTTGTTGGCAATCCTATAAAGTCGCCACTCGCAACGGCTATGACATAGAGGACATTTCAATTTGGTGCGACTATGTGGATATGCTCCGCAGATTGGGTAAGGACATACACAGCCCCAAGTATGTTTGCCCCACCGACCTGCATAGGGAACACGACCTAAGACAAAACGAACTCCGCAGACAAAGGGAAAAGGAAGAAAAGGAGAAGAAACGCAAAAAGGCAATGGAGGACGAGGAACGTTTCAAAGAACTCAAATCCAAGTTCTTTGGTATCCGTTTCACGGACGGCGCAATCCAAGTCCACGTTTTGGAGAGCGTGCAGGAACATTTGGATGAGGGTGTGACAATGCATCATTGTGTATTCGACAATGCCTACTATCTTAAAGAGAACTCACTGATACTTTCGGCGACCATTGAGGGCAGACGGATAGAAACGATTGAAGTTAGTTTGGACACACTCAAAGTCGTGCAAAGTCGTGGCGTGTGCAACAAGAATACGGAGTATCACGAGCAGATAGTGAGCCTTGTCAATGCCAACCGCAAATTGATAAGGCAGAGAATGAGAGCGACAGCATAAGTAACAATCACCAAAACATCACAGATATGAAAGCAGAAATAGAAAGTATCGTATGCAACTGGGCGGACGAGATACCCTATATCCTTGTAAGGATAGTCAATGCCATTACCCTATCCGCCAATGAAGAGGAACTAAGGGCTGCCGTTGGGCGGATAGCCGAAGAAACGGAACTTGACAAGTTCTTTGCATACGGCTATGGCGCACACCATTTTTGGCTTACCCACCGCAGGTTATCCAATGGAGAGCCAAAGGAACACAGATTATTAAAGGTCGAATTTTGAGAATATGAAGAAGAGAGTTTACAGAGTACGGACGCAGTACATTTTCGAGGGAGTTTTTGAGGTGGTTGCCGAGAGCAGAGAAGAAGCACGAAAAAAGGTCATTCAGGATTGCGGAATGGTGATGGGTGGAAACGTTCACAGCACCTTGTCCGATGAGGAGGTGAATTGGGCTTTCTCCACTCACCCTGATGTAAGGACGGGGCGAATAACTGTTAAAGACAAACAGACAGAGTAAAGCGGTCGGCAGATTTGCCGACCGCTCCTTTCTTTCGTGAGCCTAAGCGGATAAAGAAAGGAGCAAAGAAACCCCAATAAAAACACCTCGTTACTTTTGACAGTGAGTTAAGACGGCTCAAAAGTAACAAAAAGCCCAGCAAGAAAACTTTTATTGTTAGAAAGGTGCTTTACTGATTAAATCCATTGCTGTTAATGGAGTAAAATCTGACAAATCAACAGTATGTGCTATTTGTAAACCTTCATTTAGACTTTCACTGCTAAACATACGAGTAGATGATTTTTGGTTTGCAAATTGACGCATAAACATAATCTCTTGAAAAATCCATGGAGAGAGGGTTTTTCCCTGATTGGAATTACGAAGTCTCTCAAGATTTATAGAGTGGTGACTATCTATTAATATTCCCACCTTACTTCGCTTTATAATTTCCATAATTGACATACTTAGCATTGTATGTATGTGAGCTGTTGAATAATTTCTTCTATGGTAGTTATAAAGTCCGTTTCTCTGCTTACAATATAGGTTATCTATTTCTCGGAGCAAGCCATCAGCACTATTCCAAACAAAGGAGTCTAAAAACACACTATATCTATATTTCTCTTTAAGCCAAGCAGCAAATTGTTTTGCTATTTCTAAATCGTCATGTGAATGTGAGATGAATACATCATAATTATCGGTTGGGAAAACAAAATTTCGCAATCTTTCCCCATCGATGATGCCCCTTTCTCCTTTTACAAGACAACGCAATTCATTCTGTAATCCACGAGGTCTCTCTAAAGGCTGTGTTGATGTAATAGGCGAGGTGTTTAACACCTCGCCTACCACTTCCGTTGTAACTTTATATAATTCCATTGCTACACTATTTAATTGCAGACTGCCAAACACTCTTTATATTATCCAGATTAATTCCTTTCTTGTTGAGATCATAAATAACAATATGCAGCCCCTTGGGGATACTTACGTTTGAACAAAACTCTATTTGGCTTATAATATAAGACAATATTCTTTGTGCCGATTTTTGGATACCTCCTTGTCCGCTTCCTAACAAAGGCATATATACAGGTCTGCTATTAGCTGTGATAGAAGCTTTTACGATGATTTTCTGAATGATTGTACCATATTCAGATAAAGGGATGAAAGCATGGTTGTTCTCATCAAACTGAGTTAAAGCTGCAAGAATATATGTATTCTCACCCTCATTTAAGACTGCACATGTACCAAGAGGATAGCGTTTCTTCTTTCCTTCTGCACGATTGGGAACATCAGTGGGTACTTCACTTCTTAACGCAGTATTAATTTTATCATCAAGTTCTGAAATTCTCCCTCTAAAAAATTTCTCTATGAATTTTCCATGAATAGTATCTGCTGCTATTATTCTGTTGTCGACAATCGTATCAAAATAATCATTAACCGAAATAATTACAACACCTTTCTTTGTAAAGAGGTCTCCATCTTCTATTTGAAGAGGAAACGAGTTATTGATTAGTAACTGAATAGATTTGTTTGGACGCATTTGGAACAAGGCATATCCAGTACCAATAAGCACGATACCTCCGACAAATGCAATGCAAGCCATCAATCCATAACCCTTTAGCCATGAAAAAGCTCCTACAAAGGCTGATATTGCACCAATAAAAGACAGAAAATAAGACGAGAAAATCTTCAATTGTTTCATTATTTGTAAAAGTATTTAGTTACATCACCACTTTTTTTACCTTGAATTGTCAGTTCCGAGTCTGACAAGGCATTACTCATACTATTCTGTCTCATAGGAATGTGTAATGTAGGAACCTTGGTCATAACTTCTTTCAGAATTGGCAATTTATCCCAAAGCAATTTCACTCTGCTTGATAACTGTTCGTTTGATACTATTTGAGAATTATCTAATTCTGGATAAACAACAATGATAGGGAGCCCAAGAGTGCAAGCTCCATACTCTATTTCTTCTGTTAAAGCCTTACTACTTTTTGTGTTTGAACTTAAGAACAGAATAATATTTTTAGAGGCTCTTAGTCTTTCCCGTAATCTAGGCTTCAGTGTTAGTTCCCAGTCACTACCATCTCTTACGCTATATGTTTTTGCGTGCGCGTCATTAAAAGGAAACGAAGTATCTTTTCCTTTCCAAGCCCTCAACGTATTGTAATAACAGAAATCTTTGGTTGCATGAGCACCAAGTGAAGATGGTTCAAAGGGCTCAGCAACATAAAAAGCGGTGTAGTTACTATTGCGATACATAATTCCATGTTGTTTTCATTTCTGCAAAGTTACTCATTCATAGCGAGAAAGACGAATAAAACGGCAAGAAAACGCCCCTTGCTAAACATAAAAATGTCGCAAGAGGCGTATTTGATAATCAGGGTACATAAAATAGGGCAAACTCCACTTTTCGGCGTTTAACCAGTCCTCTGAGGACTTTGCCCTTGTATCGGCAGAAAGAGACAAATTCGCGGTAGAAATTCCTGTCTCCCGACTCTATCTTCCGCAGCAATCGGCTCTTGGGATGTCTGCCATAACCGAGCAACCTGCCTGTCCCGACATTATAGGACAAGACGGCAAGCAGCAAAGCATCCTTGCCGTAGTCCGTGAACATCATCAGACGCTTCATCAGGTCTGTCCGAAGCAGGGAGTCCGCCTGCCGTTCCGTCATCGCTGCCGTAAAGCGTTCTCCCTTTTGCAACTTATGACCATATCCGACATAGGGAGCATCCTTGAACCCGTGTAAGCCCTCAAAGTGCTTGATACAGACAATGGCACGCTCGAATGGTGGCAGTGAGAGAAGTACATTTCTACCATCCTGAGCAGAAAGGCGTAAGCAGGAAAGACAGGCAAGACAAAAGACGACAAGTTTACTTCTTATCTCCATTCGGTTTCTCCTTTTCCTCGTCCTTTTGGCTGTTGAACTCAAACGAGAGTTTTGCCGTCTGTCCGAAATTATCCTCCACATACACATCTATTGTCTGCTGATCAGAGGAAGCAGATGTGTAGTATAGTCTGAACTCCTCCGTCGTGAGCGGATAGCGGTCATTGGGCTTGAAGATTGTACCATTATCCATCTTCAATCTTCCTTTGCCGTCGGGTTGGAAATATCGGATGGTATAGCGTGCATCCTCAAACCGTCCCAGCCGTTTGAGCGTGCAGCGTATCTCTGCCGTCTGCCCTTTTGTGATGTGCTTCTGCACTGGCATTGTCTCTACCGTGAACGGGTACGCCTGCTGAATATCCAACTCGTGATCACAAGCAGATAAACAAAACACGGCGATGGAGAGTACCCCCATTACCCATATTGTGTTTATAATTTTCTTTTTCATTGTTCGTTATCGTTTTATAGTTATACATTAATTCCCTGCATTCTCGGAAAGCAGAAACTCATTCAAATCCTTATGCTCGGCATACAGCGAGGAACGGTCGATGGCTTTATCCCCGAAGCAGTCGTGCAATCTCTGAAAAGTCCTTCGCCCCGCCTCGTCATTGTCGAGGAAGCAGTCAATCCTCTCATAGCCGTGCAAGGCTCTTACTGCCTTCTCCACGTTGGAAACGGAATTAAGCACAAGCCAATCCGAAGCGATGATGCCTAACTGCATAGCCGAGAGGTAATCCATAAAGCCCTCGAATACGGCACATACGTCCGAGCCGTTACGCTTCAATGAAATGTCCTTCGGTGGTATGCTGCCCTTGAAAAAGCGGTTGCGCAATTCCAATCCTCCGGCATCGTTGCGAAAGCCGATGGCATAGTACCGTTTGCCATGCGCCCGGTATCGAACCTCCTCGCAATTAGTTATGACAGTATCGGCGAAAATGCCCCGTTCCCTCAGATACCCCAGCAATTTGCTATCCTGTAATGGACGTACCCAAATATCCTCAAAGATGGGTTCTTTCTCTTCATTCCTTTGTGGATGTTCTATTATGGGAAGCGGATAAGCTCCGTTCCGTGCAATGAATGCCGCCCGCAGGAGGAAATCCTTACTTCCGATAAACTCTCCTGCCAAGTCAAAGATGTCTCCGCCTTTGCCAATGCCAAAGTCGAACCATACGTTTCTATTTATATCAACCTTGAAGGAGGGTCTCCGCTCCATGCGGTACGGAGCGGAATACCACAAGGCATTTCCTTTCTGTTTAGTCGGATGAATCCCCATTGCGTTCAGGAAGTCCGCAATGGGAATCTCTCTCATCTGTCGTGCATCCATCAGTCCAGCATGATTTTCAGTCCGACACCATATTGTGTATGAAAACGCTCCGTAGAGCCTCCCCACAGGCAACGTTCCCTGCCATAGAGCAGCAGTACAAGGTGGTCACTCAGATAGGTCTCCACCTGTAGGGTGATTGCCCCACCATAGATAAAGCCGTCTTTATTGCGTATCGTAGAGCCATCGAACAGCAGTTTCTTTCCGCCATTGACCGTCTCATAGCCCGCCAAGGCGGAAATACCTGCTGATAGGAAAAAGGTTTTACTTCCGTCTGAAAGCACGCCAGAGAAGAAACCTCCCTCGCCCGTGAACTGCTCCACAGGAATACGGCTCTCCCGATAAGGGTGGTACCTGCGGAGATACTCCGCCCCAAGCACCCATTGGTGTCCGCCTTTGGTGTAGGTGGCAAGCGAAGCTCCGAACGAGCATCCTGCATCATTCTTTGAGGAGGCGGAATAAAAACTGTCCGCCATGCCTGCGGTCAGGCGTATGCCCTTCATCTTGGGCAGACAGCGTTGGGCGTGTGCCTGCCCTGCAAAGAGGGCAAGCATCACGACAAACAGAAAAAATGCGAGTTTTCTCATATCACTTCACTTTGAGTTCGTTGATTTCCCTTGCACGCACAAGGTCTTCATTCTCCACGACAAAGGATTGGTGTCTTCCGCCGTTCTTCTCGTGCATCTCCACAATGAGCTGCTTGTCATCGGGGATGGTGAACTTTTGCAGGGTGAATACCGTGCGTTCGCTCTTCTGCCCCGCCACGCAGGTGGTGTAGTTGTAGGCACGCAGCGGAAGCAGCACCTGCTCCTGCATGGCCGTCTGTTTGGCGACCTTCTTGTCCACGATTTTGAATGTGATGAAGTCGATGTCGAACGGCACGTTGGACTTGTTGCGCAGTTCCGTATGGAAGTACAGCAGTCCGTTGTGCGAATACAACCCTCTGAGCAGGTACTGGATACCGAAAGACTTGCTGCCGATGTGCTTCACCGTCCGCTTGTCCTCCTTGTGAATGGATTTCATGATGAGCCTTACCAGCATCGGGCTTTCGCTTCCGAGTTCCTTGAGATAGACCTCCATTGCGTTGTTCGGACGGTTTACGCTCTCCCCATCGTGGATGAAGTCCGCCATCTCCACATTGAGTAACAGCGGCTCGTTGGCATACTTGACATGTAGGCTCGGCAGGAAGCGCCTTGCCGCCTTTCGGCGGTAGGTTTCCTCCAGCCTGCCCCCAAACCGTACTTGCAAGTCTCCCTGCATACGGCTTTCCACTGGTAACATCGGTCTATTTGCCATGATTATGAATTTTCTTATTACAGCACTTGCAAACCACCAGTGTCTTTCTCCATTTCTTTAGCATCAGTTTGTTCCATACTGTGTTAGGTTCCAACTCTGTGAGTTTCTTGACCTGATACATCACGGTGTCGACATTAGTAGCACCACACAACTCGCATTTGCGCTCCACAAGCTTCTCTGCGAGGGTTGGGTATGGTGTTACGAATAGGTTCGGCAGATTGTCGCAAGCCGCATCTTTGCTTGGCTGTTGCCTTGCAAATCCGTCGTTATAGAACACCCTGTACTTGGTCTCGCCTCCTTTGCCGATGTATGGGATTGCAATATCGTGGCCTCGCTTATAGCGTGCTACTATTTTCTTCGTGGAAGAATTTTGTTTCATCGCTAACGTCTTGTAGAAGCTGTATCGCATGATATACCCAAACTTACTGCCAGAGTAAGAGATGTTGTTGGCTATTCTATAGTACTGGTAGAATCCTCTAATCTCCGTGGTGTACCGAGCACATATATCCTCAGGTTTTTCCTTCGACATGTATGTCCTTGGTGTTGCCCACCAAGTTTCCTTACCATTTACGGTTCGGAGTTCCATCGCCTTCATCGAAAGGAGCTTCTTCTGAACTGTTCCCAGTGGAAGCTTTAGGATTATGCTGCCACAGAACGCACGTTTCACCCACCCATTTGCATTTCGCTTGGTGGCTTCTGATTTTCGGACGGTGATTTCATATCCGAGAAATTTTGCAGCGTCGTGCGCATTCGTGATAAGTGTCTTTTCTGCTGAGAGTTCAAGTTTCAGCTTGTCCATCATAAATGCAGTAAAATCTTCTTTCATCTTTTCGCAGTCTGCCTTGCTTCCGATTACTCCTATAAGGAAATCGTCTGCATATCTCACATATTTCAATCTCCTGTACCTATCATCCATGTCCATAGAGGCTGGAAGTTTTCGCATTTCCTTCTGTACGTCCATTATCTGGGCGAGCAGCACTGCTTTTTCTTCCTCATCCTCTGTGGCACGGAGTGCCTTGCGCAATCTGATTGCCTTTTTGGTGAATTTTGTGTATTGCGGATTGTACCGTCTTCTTTTCCCCATGTCGTAGTTCCGTGCGTATTCACTCATATACTTGTCGAATCTGTCGAGGTAGACATTTGCCAAAATAGGGCTTATGACACCTCCCTGCGGCGTACCCGAGTAAGTATTGTGAAAAGCAAAGTCCTCCACGTAGCCGGCCTTGAGGAACTTCCATATCAGCCGCAGAAAACGTTCGTCTGATATGCGCTCCCGAAGGATGCCTATCAGAACTTGGTGGTCTATGTTGTCGAAGAAGCCTTTTATGTCCCCTTCTATAAACCATTTCGCACCCGTGAACTGATGCTGAATATACGTCAGCGCAGTATGGCAGCTCCTTCTGGGCCGAAAGCCGTGGGAGGTATTTTCAAACTGCCCCTCATAGATGGCTTCAAGCACCATATGAACCACTTCCTGAACCAACTTGTCCTCTACAGAGGGTATCCCCAGCGGTCTTTTCTTACCGTTTTTCTTGGGTATATACACCCTTCTGGACGGCGTGGGATGATAGCTTTCGTCTTTTAGGCTCGCTATCAGTTTTCCTATTCTCTCAATGCTCATCTGGTCTATTGTCTGCCCGTCAGAGCCAGGTGTCATGTTGCCTGGGTTTGCGTATATACGCTGGTAGGCCACATAGAACATCTGTTCATTGAATAGGATGCGGTATAACCGTTCGTACTTGTAATGCATATCATTACTATGTGCAAATAGACTTTTTAATATGGTCTCTGGATTTCTCATACGTCTCACACGTTATCGTTTGACAATATTAAGTTACACAGCTGCTCCCCTTTGCCATGTACGTGGCTTTCCCACGCTCAGACTACTACGGGAGCTCCGTTGTCATGCGGAGTATTCAGGGACTGCTCCCATAGCCTTTCGGCTTCTCCGTTTAGACAATCCCCGTTTAGCTAACTTAGTAACGTGGCATATCAGATTGTCGGATGCGATGTACACCCCTATCCGCTTTATGGCGGTCATGTCGCAGTAAATTCCATTGCCCAACCATCCGCTTCAACTAATGATGGGTACTGCGATACAACGTATATAACTGCCTTCCGTTGTAACTACTACATAAGTCATAGGGCTATCGTTCAACCAATCAGGCTTCATCCTCGTATCTGACGTTTCCCGTTGCAATTCAGTCGCTGCCTTGACAGTTGGCAGACTTATCGCTTTGCCGACATGCTTCACTCCCCGTCTGGTTTCCCTTTCGGATAAGTCGGTTCGGGACAGGCTTGTTTGCTGGAATACTAACCTAATCTCTTGCCACAGAGATTTTTACTAAGCTGCCACTACGGGCGCACTGAAGGTGTAAAATGCACCGTCTTCGGTGATGACGCTCATGTTCGTCTCTTCGTGGAAGTCCTTGACCGTCGCCTTCACACGGATGACGTTTTCCGCCCCGTCCGCCTTTCCTGCAATAAGGTTGGGCGAACCCAAATCTACATAGCGTACGGCAGAGGGGAAGATGATGTGTACCGTCTTGTCGTAGGTGATTTCCAAGCCGTGGGGCGGTATCATTCGCTCAAAGGCAATTTTGCGGGTCAGCCCTTGATAGAGGTCTCCCGTTGAAGTTGTTTCCTGTGCGTTGGCACAGACTGCGCCCAGTATCAGGGCGATGGCTAAAACTGTTCTTTTCATTTTACTTTGGATTAAAGTGGTGAATAATAACTGTGAATTATTTGTTGTCCGGTTGATAGAGCAATACCTTGTAACCAGCCTTCAGATGCACCTTGATGGTACGCATCTTCTTGGCAAAGTATTGGCTCGTCCCCTGTATCAGTCCTTTGCCGAGGTCGGCGGCAAGCTGAGCCCCCGCATCGGTAGAGAAGTTCATACTGCTGCCTGCGGAAGTACCCATTCCTGCGACAATCTCCTTGGCGGCACTGCGTTCCATCGAGCCGGGGATGAATATCCCAGCCTGTCCGTCCGTATCGTACACCGCCAACTCCACGGGGATGATATTCCCGTGATATTCCAGCGAAGAGATGAGTACGTTCAGGCGTTCGCCCTGTATCTTCGCCACGCCGACCACCGAGGTGTTCCGAGGGATTTCCTTGCCGGATACCTGCATCGGTTCCAAGAGACGGAAACGTACCGTTTGCCCGTCCGTAACCGTCTGCCGGGTGTGCACACAGGCGGAAATGGTATTCTTCTCCGTCAGCGGGGTTGTTCCGATGGCGGTATGGAACATGTAGTTCCTCTCCTTGACATATTCGGAGCGGAAAGTCGAGTCGCTCATCGGCTGTGCCAGAGCCGACACCACTTGACCGCTCACCTGCCTGACCGGAAACGCCACCGCCTTTCCATTGCGGCCTGCGGAGACCGCTTTCCTTTCGGAAGCCGTCTCCCCGTCCGATGCCAATACCATATTGGAAGAAGACTGTCCACCGCCCGACGGCATATACTTTGCCGCCAGCTGATAGGATTTTTCGAGCAATGCCATCTGGTCGTTTACGGTTATGGCGGGCGACTGCTGTTCGCTGCTCATACGGTTTTCCAACTCTGCCAATCGGGCACGCAGTTCTTCCTTTTCAGGGTCTTCCCTCGGTGCTTCATAGAAACTGCCGAGCGTGCGGTTGATGTCTTGGTAGGCTGATGTAGAGGCGTGGAATCCCTCTTGCGGAGCAGCGGTGCGAGAGCCGAAGCCGTTGTCTCTTTCCAATACATCCGTTTTCAAAGCCAACTCTTCGGAACTCTGCACTGGTTGCCCTCCTGTCATCTCCCCGAACATGGAACTGAGGCTTTGCATGGCACGACTTCGTTCCTGCTCCTTCTGTTCCATCATCTCCTTTTCATAGGCTTTCTTCTTGTCGCCGATGAGTTCCGAGGCTTGCGGATCCGGTACTTCCGTGTTGAAGCCCTTCGCCTGTTTCTCCCCTTCTTTCTCCGAAGGAGCGAAGATGAGCCACATGGAGCCTGTAAAAAGCAGGAACATCAGGGGGTAAATGACAAACTTTTTTCGCCTTTGTCTCTCTTCCTCCGTCAGCTCAGGCGAGGTGCTCGTATCGGAGGCTGTCTTTCTTTTGAATGGGAACATAATCGTAATACTTTAATAGGTTGATACTGTCTTTGAGATAGAGCCGCCTTACATCAGGAGCTTCTATATGCTCGATTGCCGGTAACGTTTCCTCTTCGGAGTCTCCGTCGGAGAAGAGGCGGAACAAACCGCCGAAGAAAACATAATTGGCAAGGAAAGCGAAGAAAAGAAGCATCGTCAGGACGACATACAGCCTCAGATGAGCGGGGATGCGTCCGCACAGGCGGCGGAGTCTTGCCTCCGCTCCCTCCTGCATCATTCGGAACAGACTTTTCTTTTTCATCGCTTACGGGTACTGATGTCCTTGTTCTCCACAATCTCGAATCCTTCGATATTGAAGCCATTCGGATTGTCATCGCTGCGGCTCGTATTGAGCAGGCGGCATACGGTCACGAGACTGCGCTCGGTCACGTTGGTCGCACGGATAATCATCTGCCGGGCATACGTCCGTACCGCATAGGGATAGCTGTCGAAGTCACAGAGAACGCTGTCCACCTGCACGACCTGATTGATATTTCCTGCCACGATACGGTTGTAGTATCCTTTCTCGGAGAAATCCCGATAGTAATTGTAGGCACTCTTGTCCGCCAAGAGCAGCGCACGGGAGATATTCCCCTCGATGGCACTCTTATCGGGCGAAAGAGTGAAAAACAACTCGTGGAAGCGGCGCACATGCTCCTTGGCTTCCGCGGGTCTGTTCTGCGACAGATCCTGCGACAAGGCGAGCATCAGCGACTTACCGCCATCCAACACATAGATTTTCTGCCTCTGGGCTTCGGCAAAGGAGTAGGCACTCCATACCGAATACCCCGCAAGGAGAGCACACAGGCAGACGACGACCAAGGTAAAGAGGCGTATCTGCCTGAAACTTGTTTCGATATTCTTTAATGACTTAAATTCCATAGCATTTCATTTTTGTTTATTATTCGGGAGCATTTCCGCTTCTCCTGCGGAAAAGCTGCCCTGCCACCTCCTTGGCTTTATGTCCCGCACTATGCAAGACCTGTTTTCCGTGTCCTCCGGCAAATCCACCAACGGCTCCGCCCGCAGCACCTGCGATACCGGCACCCTTTCCTGCCGCATAGTTCACGTTTTTACCGTAGTTACCCGCTCCTCCGGCTTGTATTACCCAGCCCGCAACCGTTGGAATGGTGAAGTAGCCGATAATGCCGATAATCATGAAGACGAGGTACACCCCGTTCGAAGCATCTATCGTATAGGTGGGATCATTCTGCAACTGCGTGATGTCGTGTTTGAGCATCAGTTCCTGAATCTTTGCCAGCATCGAACTGAACAAGTCCGCCACAGGCAACCACAGATAGATGGAGATATACCTCGTGAACCATTGCGTGAGGGTGCTTTGGAAACCGTCCCACACGGAGATGGCAAAGGCTATCGGTCCCAAAATGGAGAGGACAATCAGGAAGAATGTCCGAAGCGTGTCGATGAGCAGGGCGGCAGCGGCGAAAAGCAGTTCCAAGAGCTCCCGCACCATATTGCGGAACCATTTCTTGAGGTTGTACATGCTGCGTTCCACGTACATTCCCGCCATCGTCGCCATATCCGAGGGAGAGATACCGAGTTCATCCAGTTTCTTGTCAAACTCCTCATTGCTGACCAGATAAGCTGTTTCGGGATTCTTCACCATCGCCTCGTACTCCAGCTTGTCCCGCAACTTGCGGTATTCGTCCATGCTGAAAGTCTGCTTTTCGAGCATCTTGTGTGTCCCCTGCACAACGGGACTGAGCACGCCGTTGATGGTGTCCAAGACCATCGGAAAGAAGAGGATACAGAGACCGAGCGCAAAGGGACGGAGCAGCGGATAGACGTCGATGGGTTCGGCACGAGCCAAGGTCTGCCATACCCGGAGTGCCACATAAAAGAGCGCGCCCAAGCCCGCAATGCCTTTGGCGACACCTATCATGTCACCACACATCGGCATCATCTCCGTGTAAAGCGAACGGAGGACTTGGTGCAGGTTGTCAAATTCCGCTCCCATGATTACCAATACCTTTCGTTATCCGTTCCATAGAGCGAAAGCACCCGGTCGGTATCCTGCTGCTTCTTGGCTCTGAGATAGCTCACGGAGATGTTCTTGTTCGTGTAGTAACGCACAAGGTTGCGGTAGTCCCTGATTTCCTTGTAGCAGCGATCTACCACGTCCATACGCTCCTTGTCGGTCATCTTCAGCGTGGTGATGTTCACCACCTGCTTCAGTTCCTTGAGTAGGTTGTTGCTCTCCCCGAGCAGTTTGGTGTAGCCGTTGGCAATGGCGACCAGCTCTTCCGGTCGGAAGTTCGGGTCGGAGAGCATCTTCTTGTAGTTCTTCACATAGATGTCGGAGATTTCCCCGACCATCAAAATTGTCTCCTTTACCCGTTGGGCGTCCCGCACGAGGTTGTTCACCTTTTTCAGGGCATCGTAGTACTTTTTACTCTCATTGTAGAGCTTCTCGACCTCCTTGAAGTTGTCAAGCGTATTCTTGACCGTCTTGGAGGTCTGCACGATTTCCTTGGTCGTGTTGATGATACTCTGTGCAAGGTTTGTGGGGTCTGTGACCACCCACTGGGCGTGTGCGCTGCCTGCCAAGAGACAACCGCACGTGATAAGCATTAAAACTTTCTTTCTCATTTTACATTGGATTTTAGTGTGATTGTTATTTACTATTCTTCTTCGGCGAGCTGCCTGACGGCAAGCTCCATATTGCCATCGAGTTGCTCGGCACGGGCGAGCACCCGCATCTTTTCCGTCTCCTCCGTCGTGTAGGTGAGGTATTCGGCTTTCGACACTTCGGTGGCATAGACAGCAGACTGCACACCTCCCAGTCCGATCCACACCTCCTTGTACGACCGTGTGGCATCGTTGCTCTGGTTGATGGAGAGTATCTGTCCCCGTTCCTTGTCCGTCAGTCCCAAGAGTGCCTGAATCTGATCGAACTTGTTCATGTACTTGCGCTGGTCAAGCAGTATCTTGCAGTCGGAGTTGTTGATGATGGACTCCTTGACAATGTCTGAGGAGATGATGTCATCCACCTCCTGCGTCACTACGACCGCCTCACCGAAGAATTTTCTTACCGTCTTGTAGAGATACTTGATATATCCCGCCATATTCGCGGACGCAATCGCTTTCCAAGCCTCCTCAATAAGGATGACTTTCCGTATTCCCTTCAGACGTCGCATCTTGTTGATGAAGAGTTCCATAATGATGATGGTGGTAATGGGGAAAAGGATGGGATGATCCTTTATCGCGTCGATTTCGAAGACGATAAAGCGGGCGTTCAACAGGTCGAGCTGCTTGTCCGAGTTCAGCAGGTAGTCGTATTCGCCACCTTTGTAGTACGGCTCCAGCACGTTGAGAAAATTGGCCAAGTCAAAATCCTTTTCCCTGACCTTTTTCTCACGGAGCAATGCCGAGTAGTCGGTGGTGAGATACTCGTAAAAGCTGTTGAACGAAGGAACGAGACCGTCGTCCGTCTTGATACGCTCGATAAAGAGTGAAACGGCATTGGAAAGGGCGACCTCCTCCGAACGGGTGGCTGGCTCGTTATCCTTCTTCCAAAGGGTCAGCAGCAGTGTCTTGATGCTCTCCCTTTTCTCCACATCATACACCTTGTCGGTGGTATAGAAGGGATTGAAGCTGATGGGGCTCTCATCCGAGTAGGTGAAGTATACCCCATCCTCGCCCTGCGTCTTGTGGCGTATCATCTCGCACAAGCCCTGATAACTGTTTCCCGTGTCCACCAAGACGATATGGGTGTTCTGCTCCCAATACTGCCTCAAGAGGTGGTTGGTGAAAAACGACTTGCCACTGCCCGAAGGACCCAAGATGAATTTGTTTCGGTTCGTGGTGATGCCTTTCTTCATCGGCAGGTCGGAGATATCGAGATGAATGGGCTTGCCACTGCGGTCTGCCATCTTGATGCCGAACGGAGATAGCGAATCACGATAGTTGGTCTCTTCGTTGAAGAAGCAGACTGCCTGTTCGATGAACGTGTAAAAACTCTCTTCTGCGGGAAAATCGGCTTCATTGCCGGGAATGCCTGCCCAGAACAGCGTCGGCACATCCACCGTGTTGTGTCGTGGCTTGCACTCCATCAGTGCGAGTTGGCTGCCCACGTCGTTACGGATACGGCGGAGTTCCTCCTCATCCTCGCTCCACGCCAAGACGTTGCAATGACAGCGGACGGAGGTAAGCCCGAAGCTGTGCGCCTCGTTCAGATACTCGTCAATCCACTGTTTGTTGATTTGGTTGGAGCGACTATAACGGGAGAGCGAGTGCATATTCCGTGCGCTCTTCTCGAAGCGTTGCAGGTTCTCGGCACTATCATCAATCAAGACATACTGGTTGTAAATGTGGTTGCACGAGAGCAACAGCCCTATGGGAGCGGCAAAGGAAAGGCGGCAGTCGCTGCGGTCAGTGGATAAACGCTCATAGCGCATATCCGTGCCTACCAGCCCGGGCAGGTCTTCCGTATCGGAAAGGGTATGCAGGCAGAGTCGCTTATCACCGATACGCATTTGGTCGGCTTTGAGGTCGATGTCCTCCAAAACCGTCGTGTCAGAGAGGGAGAGCGAGAAATACTTCTCAATCAGTCCCGGTGTCTCCGCCGTTCCGATAATCTCCTCGTCTGTCAGGCGAGCAAGGCGAATAAAACCGCTTTCGTTCATAATCCGCTCGAATTGCTCGGTCGCTTCGAGGAACTTGTGGGCAGTATCCCTGTCCCGTACCTCCTTGGGGATGATATGTCCCCGGCAGAGGGTGGAGAAGTTGCTTTGCTGCCGGTTGCGGTTCTTGGTCGTCTTGGTCAGGAACAGGTAGCAGGCGTGATTCAAGAACGGTCGCTCGTTGAAGTGTCGCTCGAAACTGCGGGAGAGGAAACTCATCTCCTCCTTTTGCAAGTCCGGACGGTAGCCCTCCTTGACAAACCAATCCTGCTTGTGTACGACGCTGTAGGTCGGCAACACCTTGATTGCCTTTACCCAAGAGGAATGGATAGAGGCATACTCCGCACTCGTCACCGTATAAAGTTCGGGAAGCTCGACCCGAAAGGCGACCGTGATGTCGGCGTCTTTCGAGAGGATACAGCCCTCTTCGACGGCAAGTAGCGGAAAGCGGTTCTCCAGCGTAGTGGCTTTCAGTATATTTCTCATTGCTTTTCCTCCTTTCTGTTTTGCAGATTCTTCATCGGTCGGGTTACCGCTCTTTTCCGCTCTCGATGGCGGAAGAGACGGGGGATGCGTCGTCGGTTGATGAGGTAGCGGGGATGGCTGTGCAAAGCGGAACGCTTCATCAGCCCGTGTTCCCCATACTTCTTGTTCAGGGAGAAAGTCTGCCACACCAGAACGGATGCGGCAGTCCCTCCGAAGCCGATACAGATCCATTGATTGACACCCACCATATAGAGGATGACAAACAGCACGAAAAGGGCAAGCAACCCTCCGGCGAAAATGAACAGATACTGGCTTTTGAGTCCCTGAAACTCCACCGAGCGACCGATTCCCTTGTTGATGGGATAGGTCTCCATAGGCTTAGAGGAAGAAACTTCTCAGAATGGTGGCTGCGACAATGAGGAAAATACAGGCTCCGAACCAGCTCGCGGCGGTCTTCGAAGTGTCCGGATCGCCGGACGAGAACTTTGAATAGACTTTTACCCCTCCGATAAGTCCCACAACCGCACCGATGGCGTAGATGAGTTTCGTGGCAGGGTCGAAATAACTCGTCACCATGTTGGTGGCTTGGTTGATACCCGACAAACCGTTGCCTTGGGCAAAGGCAGAGGAAATGGAAAGCAGCAGAACGGCTGCGATAAGAAAATGTCTTTTGGTCATAAATCTTTGTTTTGTGCCGAGAGGATTGGATAGGTCCTCCTGACGGATGAATACTGTTGTTACTTTCGGATGTTAGTGGTGGCTCTCTTAGGGTCAGCCGTACTCTTTTTCTTTCATCGTCTTTGACTTTTTAATGGGTTTGTTACTCTTTGTCCCTGCCGTCAGAGGGAACATAAAGCTCTTCAAAACGGTTGCGGACAATATCGTCTATCGTGGAAGAACGAACTTTGTCGCTTCGGAGTGTTTCCATCAGACGAGTGCCATCCAATTCGGTCAATGTCTCACCGGATCTTTGTCGCTCCGCTATGGAAGAGGCGTTTCGGTGTATGACCGACAAGGCTTCCAGCACCCGTTCGAAATCAATTCCCGTGGCATATTCGCTTTTTCCCGATACGGGAAGTTCTTCATCTTCCTCTTCTTCAAAGGATGGAGCATCCGAAGACTCATACACTAAAGGAATCTCATCTATGTCGGGCAGATCATCCGGCTCTTCCGATGGCTCTTGTCCATTTTCGAGGGCAAATGTAGAAGCCTTTTTTGCTTCTGCCTCGCCTTTTGGATAACTGCGTACTTGTGGCGTCGAGTGGCTTATCTTAAAGCGACTCTTACCGATGATTTCGGCTTCACAGACCGTTTGACAAGGCTCTTTGGGGGATGCTCCCTTCTTTCTTATTTTCCCCTCGTACAAGAGAAAAAGAAGTAGCCACAAAAGGTAGAGCAAGAGAAAGACAAGGACTATTCGGTACATAGGCGTTGCAGGATTTCGTGAAGCTCATTACCTAACTCAATACAGAGCCTGCTCAACTTCCCTCCGTGGGGTGGGAAGAGGGTGCATACCCCTCTTCTGCGTTCGGAAAGCAGCGGACGATACAAACGGGAGTGGCTCAATGAGGTCTGCATCAAGAGGACTCCCGTTTCATCAGCAAGGGTGCGACAGCGTTCGTCGGCATCTTCACGTTCCCAAGCCTCTATCATATTGCGAAGCAGGTAAAGTTCTCTGATATTGCCCTTGCCCATCGTCAGTATCTGCTCTCCCAAGATGTCTATGAAATGGTGGACGACTTCCATATCCATCGGACTGCCCGTAACGGGAAAGACGGCGGCATCCATTGCTGAAAGTAACTCCACCGTCCCTTCGGTACGCATCAATGGGGGGAGGTCGAAAAGAATGCATCTAGGATGGCTGTCCACACAGTGTTGCTCCACTCGCCTTAGGGCTTCCCGCACCGGAGTGCAGATAATCGGATAAGGGGCATAGGCTGTCCGATGTTTCAGGTGCATCAGCCTTTGATGATTCAGTTCTTCCGACTCTTGCTGCCGCAGACGGGCGGTTGTATAGACGGGATGGTTGCAATCCACGACGGCGACATCGCATCCTCTTTGGTAATGCAGAATGCTTGCGGCAAGTACCGTAAGCGAGGTTTTGCCGACACCTCCCTTTGGGGAAGCGATGGCGAGATAAATGGGTTTACTCATATTTTCTCTTTTCTTTGAGTGGGTGAATACTATGTCTTGATAAATCGTTTGTAATCGAAGTTGCCTGACTGAACTTCTTTCGGAGCTTCTTCGGCAACGCGCTCCAGCAGCTCGCGGACACGTTCTCCGGCTGCTTTCTTAATCGCTTGGAACATCGGGGAGTCGTGTATCTTATAGATGGTTTCAGCGGCTTTCGAGGCTTCCTCTATCGGAGCATTCTTGCAGGAGAGGACATTACCCATTTGTTGCAGTTCTTCCACGGTGATACTTTCCGAAAGGGAGTGGCTTTCACCTTGGACTTCCACCAATACATAATCCTCTTCTTCTTCGGGGATGAAAGGAGAGGTTTCTTCCGACATTCCCGTTTCAGGCGTCTGTTCCTGTTGCTCTTCTTCGATGGGCAACTCGGCTAAAAGGATATTCTCCTCTTGGGAGGATCCCTTTTTGGGGATGCGGATGGTAACGACGAATTTCCCCTTGCCCCGTTCCCGGAAAAAGAGCCGCAAGTCACGATAGAGTCTCACGGCACTCCGATAACGTCCGTACAGGAAGCGGGTGGCCTGCACGCTGCCGAGATAGGCTAAGCCGACCGACAGCAGAATGACAATCACCTGCTTCATCGCTCGAAACGTTTACGGAACTGTTGCTCAAACAAGGCGTCTATCTCATCACGGTGACTCTCTAAGTGATGCCGGAGGATATGCTCTACAAATGCCCCAATCGTCAGTTTGCCTGCGGCTGCCACATAGACGATTTCGGAAATCTCTTCCTGTGTCTTTTTGGAAATGAACACGCCCTTTCGGTCTCCGATGTTAAGGGGTTGCAGAAAGGCGGTTTCGTAATCGCTTCTCTCTTCCTGAAGGAGACCTGTAGGGTGTCCCTCGGAATGCTCGATGAGCGTGGTGGAGTTACGGATGGTTACTTTTGAAGAGACACTTTTTCGTTCTCTGCAGGACTCTTTGCCTGCCATTGGTCGGTTTGTTTTCTGTTTCATATCACAATAATTTCTTGAAGTTCTTTTCACTTAATCGGTTGATTTCTTCCTTGTAGTCCTCCAAATGTTTGAGAAGGATGTTTTCCACGTACATACCCAATGTCATCTCCCTCTTTCGGATGAAGAGGACGATTTCCGAGAGTTTGTCCTGCAACTCTTTGGAGATGTAGATTGCCTTGCGGTCATACAGGTCATTGCGGTGCATGAAGAGTGAGATGTAATCTCCTTTGGCGGGATTCTTGCGACGTGTTCGGATGGGAAGTTGTGGTTCTTCCAAAGCCTCTTTCTGTGTTTCCGAAACAGACTCATCCTCTTCTTCGACTGTGGGAGGGGGTATCATCTCGCTCTCTTTCTTTTTCATCGGGATACCCTGTGAAATCAGTTCCCGGATAGCGACGGGATCTATCGCCCCTTTATTCTTTCCTGCCATATGCTTCAGGTTTTACGATGGACAAGATTTCCTCCACAAGCTCTTTCAGACGACTGCCTCTAAGCAGCGTGCGAGAGGCGAGAAAGATGGTTGAACGGAAGAGGGTCGTACCCTCCTCCATTACCTCCTTTTTGTAGCGGGTCGTATTGGGGACTGCCGTTTTTAAGATGGGAAGTCCCAAATCGGCAATGACCTTTTCATACATCGCATAGAGGGGTGTTTTCTCTCTGCCGTCCACCATGTTCCAAAAGAGGTAGATCCCTTTGTTGGCAGTGTCTGTATTGTCGGTTATCGCCTCCTTGATGATGGCTGAAAAGCTCAGCGTGCTTTCCAAGGATATACGGTCGGCGGAGATGGGTGTGAAAATATAATCCATACCGGAGAGGGTGGTCAGCACACCGTCATTGTTGATGGTTCCGGGCAGGTCAAAAAAGACGAAATCCGTATCCGGCTCGTGCGTCTCCAGATATTCCCTGACCGTATCCACGGCTGCCTCTGCCGTGGCACAAAGGATGGTGTACGTAGGCTTTTGCAACTCGGAGAATTGGGTGGCTGCCAATTCTTGCAGCGCGGGGTTGCGATCCACGCCCTGTGCGTCACGCTGACGCATGGCATTGATGCTGAATTGCGGATAGTCACAATCCACCACAATAAGGTTATACCCGCAGGCATAGTGCAGGTAACTTGCCGTCAAGACCGTAAAGGTCGTTTTGCCGACACCGCCCTTCTGGGTGGAGAAGGCAATGAAAACTGGTTTCTTTTTCATTTCATTTTCTGTTTAATGGTTCTACATATATGTGAGGAAAGGCACATGCACGCCTTGGCTTGTTTCCTTGAAAAGGCGGATATGGAAATGAGTCCGTGAGGGAATAAATCTCCGGACAGACATACGATAAGGTATTCCGATAAGGGAACATAGACCCGCCTTTCGGGATATGTCCCTCCCTGCATAAGGGTGGGGCTATATGATGGGATTCATACTTACCCACGTCCACCCATCCATATGTCCACACTTGTACCCTTGCGCAAGGGTGCGAGGGGCGACGGGTGCAATAACTTGTACATATTCTCATTCCTATTTCCATTTCCGTAATTGTCTGGTCAAATGGCTGCGGACTGGTTTTTAGACTTGGGCAGGCAGGTATGTCCACCGACCAGCAAACACCTGTTCGACGGGGCAAATATAGAAGCCTTTACCCCCTTGTTTCTGCCCTTTTTGCTAACTGCGTACTTGTGGCTTCGATTTGCGTATTTGTGGCTTAGTGAGAGGTAAGTGCTTTAGGCACAACGCTTAGTAACTTTGCACCCAAGCGGTAAGCCGAAGTCTTCGAGGCATAAAGCGTTCTTTTTTGAGGGACTCGACTTCCGTCCTTCGCGGACGGATTTATTTGCACCGGAGCAAATAGCAAGGTATGTTTTATGCAGCACGACTCCGTTTTTGCAGCATAAAACCCTTGCTCTTGCAGAGGGCTGAAAAAACTCCGAAGTCGTTTTTTCTTGGAAGAGAGAATGCGATGCCTCAAATGCCGGTGATGTCGTGAAACACTAAAATCCAAAGTAAGAAATGAAAATGAAGAAGATGCGGAGCATAAGCTCCAAAGTGAAGACCGAAAAACGGGTTTCAGTCAATTTTACGGCGATGGAATTTGCCGAATTTCTCTCCATGAAAGAAACGGCTGGTGTACAAAGTCAGTCGGCTTTCATCAAAGCAAGAATCTTTAATGAGACATTCCGAGTGATAAAAGTCGATCGTTCGTTGCTTGATTACTATCAAAAACTGACGACTTTGTACGGACAGTTTCGCAGCGTAGGGGTCAATTACAACCAAGTAGTGGTCGCCTTAAAGAGCAATTTCACCGAGAAAAAAGCCTACGCCATGCTTGCCCAACTGGAGAAACTGACACTCGAATTGGCGGCTATCGGAGGCGAAATCGTACAGCTCACCCGTGAATTTCAGGAGAAATGGTCGCAAAGATAAGTTATGGGAGTTCCCTTTTCGGGGCGTTGGCGTACAATGGAGAGAAGGTAAACGAGGGTGTTGCAAAGATTTTGGAGACCAACAAGGTATTTTGTTCTGCCGATGGCACACACGATATTGCTGCTTGTTTGCAGGACTTTCTGGCATATATGCCAAGCCAAGTTCATACGAAAAAGCCCGTTATTCATATCTCCTTGAACCCGCATCCCGATGACAGACTCTCCGATGAACAGTTCTCCGCCATTGCATTGGAGTATATCGAGAGGATGGGCTATGGCAATCAGCCTTTCGTGGTCTATAAGCATGAGGATATAGACCGGCATCACCTGCACATCGTGACCTTGGCAGTGGATGAGACGGGACGGAAGATTAACGATGGCAATAACTTCTACAAGAGTAAGCATATCACACGGGAGATGGAGCAAAGGTATGGATTGCATCCTGCCGACAAGAAACAATTCAAGGAAGCGTTTCGCTTGCAGAAAGTCTGTCTCGAAGAAGGAAACCTTAAAAAGCAACTGGCTTCAGTCATCAAACCGGCGGTCAAATTTTATCACTGTCTGAGCTTTAAGGAATACCGCGCCTTGCTTTCCACCTATAATATATGTGTGGAAGAGGTCAAGGGGGAAATGTATGGAAAGCCCTATAACGGATTGGTCTATTTTGCTACCGATGATAAAGGTAAGAAGGTGGGTAATCCTTTCAAGGCTTCCCTTTTCGGGAAGGCTGTCGGATATGAAGCCTTGCAAAAAAGCTTCAAGGCTTCAAAGGAGAAACTGAAAGAAAAGCATCTTGCCCCCAAGACCAAAGAGGTCGTAGCCGGAGCATTGAGACGTTCTGCTACCAAAGAGGATTTTCGAACGAATCTCCATCACAAGGGTATTGATGTACTCTTCCGTGAGAACGAACAGGGACGGCTCTATGGCATCACCTTCATAGACCAGAACAACGGCTGTGTGGTCAATGGCTCACGATTGGGCAAGGAACTTTCGGCAAACGCCGTTGCCGAGTGGTTCGACCGCCCGCATCCCGAACTGTCTGCTCCTATACAGCAGAGTGAGAAAGGCAGTATTCCCCAAACTCAGACTTCGGACGGAGATTCCGTCTTGGGCAGTTTACTTGACCTGCCCTTGGAGACACACGGAACGGATTGGGAGGAAGAACAGTTCCGCAGACGGATGCAGCGCAAGAAAAGAAAACAACGTAAACTCTAAAAACAGAAAGATTATGTCACAACAAGAAGACGATTTGAGAGCACTGGCGAAAATCATGGATTTTCTGCGTGCCGTAAGTATCATACTGGTGGTTGCCCATCTCTATTGGTATTGCTATGAAGCCATCAAACTATGGGGGCTGAACGTCGGTGTGGTGGACAGGATACTGATGAACTTCCACCGCACGGCGGGACTGTTCGGGAATATGCTTTATACCAAGCTTTTTGCGCTGGTACTGATGGGACTTTCATGTCTGGGTACGAAAGGTGTGAAAGAGGAGCATATCACTTGGTCGAAGATATGGGCATTCATGGGCGCCGGCTTTGTCTTTTTCTTCCTCAATTGGTGGATACTCGCCTTGCCGCTGCCCATAGAGGCGAACGCGGCTCTCTATACTTTTACGATAACCGTAGGCTATGTTTGTCTGCTGATGGCGGGACTCTACATGAGCCGTCTGTTGAAAAACAATCTGATGGAGGATGTCTTCAATCAGGAGAACGAATCCTTTATGCAGGAGACAAGACTTTTGGAAAACGAGTACTCGGTCAATCTACCGACCCGGTTCTATTATCGCAAGAAATGGAACAGGGGCTGGATAAACGTGGTCAATCCTTTCCGAGCTGTCTCCGTCTTGGGAACGCCGGGCAGCGGTAAGTCCTATGCCATCATCAATAATTTCATCAAGCAGCAAATCGAAAAAGGTTTTGCCATCTACTGCTACGACTTCAAATATCCCGACCTCTCCACGATTGTGTACAATCATTTGCTGCATCACTCGGAAGGATATAAAGTCAAGCCGAAGTTTTACGTGATCAACTTCGACGACCCTCGGCGGTCGCATCGTTGCAATCCGATACACCCCGATTTCATGAGCGACATATCGGATGCCTACGAATCGGCTTATACGATTATGCTCAACCTGAACAAGACGTGGGTGTGACCTGAAAAGTCACGTAATTGATTGTTAAACAGCAATGTATATTGCA
>ERZ1106983.622-NODE-622-length-41008-cov-21.903060_pt1 | contig 41008 bp, 39 predicted proteins | sample MGYA00403693_ERZ1106983 | MGnify/ENA primary metagenome ERZ1106983 (study PRJEB35170, sample SAMEA104062420) | human gut metagenome | biome: human gut; feature: human-associated habitat; material: faeces | place: Denmark | collected 2012-07-13 ...
TTTGTGCCTTACGGTTTTATGGAAGTTTTGTTGCATATTTTTAAGTAACAATTGCTGTCCCCCGGCGGAGCAAAGAGGAGGGGAGCCAGGCGGAGCAAAGAGGAGGGGAGCCAGGCGGAGCAAAGAGGAAGGAGCCGGGGGGGCTGGCGCGGCGGGAATAAATGGAAAAGCGGGAAGCCTGGTGTTGAAAACGGGGCGGAAAGGGGCAGGCATGAAAGCAAATGCTGAAAGTGGGGTGAAGAAACTGGGCAGCCGCGAGGACGGGGCTGAGAACGGGACAGAAAGAGGGAGTTAGCCGTTCAGGTACCAGTATTTCTTTTTGCGTTCGGTCTGGAAGGCATAAGCGGCGGCGCGGAGCATCCGCATATACCCTTCGCGGTCGCGGACGGCGAAATCCTTGGGATACGGCTCGTCCAAAAGGCTGTGCACGTCGGTGCGGACGGCGACTTCGCGGGGGAAGAAATGGCGGCAGAACGCATAACGGGCGGCAGTCAGGTCGTCTGTATCGTAGCCGATGGTTTGCAGCAGCTCCTCTTCCGGGGCTTCGGGAGAGAGGCTTTTCAGGCTCGGCCAAAGGACAAGCTGGCGGGCATAAAGCTTTTGCCAGGGAAAGCCTGCGCCGGGGTCGGCTTTGCGTTTCGGCGCGATGTCGGAATGGCCAAGAATGTTCTCGCGGCGGATACGGTAAGCAAAAACCAACTGCCTTAAAAGCCGGCAAAGCGCGGAAATCTGGGCGGAAGAATAGTCCTGCGGCGTTTGCCCGAGGTTAAAAGATTCCAGTTCGATGCCGATGGAACAGCCGTTGAGGGATTTGCCTTCGCTGCCGAGCCAGCTGCTTTCGCCGGCATGATAGGCGACTTTGTCAGGGGGGCAGTTTTCGGTAATCTGACCGCGTTCGGAAACGATGTAATGGGTGCTCAGGCCGTATTTGTCCAGTATGTCCAGCTGCTTGTCGGGCGAGTAGGACGAGCAGTGGAGGATAATATAGCGGATATCTTCGGTACGGTCGCGGCAGTTTGCGGTGTGGGTGATGATGATTTTCTGAGCCATGGGGTTCTCCGGTCTGATTTTTATGCTTAATATAGCAGGCGAGGTTTAAAAAAAACTTTACAAACGGCGGTTTTTTGCTTATGAAAGGGGGAGATGTTTTTTTTGTTAAGGAGTACAACAGATGAGAGCGGAATTTTATAACCTGATTAACGAAATCAAGGCGAGCGCCGAACTTTTGCGGAGGTCTCTTTGACTACGACAACGCGAAACAACGGCAGGAAGAACTGGCGGTTCTGACGGCGGATCCGGCGCTGTGGGACAATCAGGAAAAGGCACTGAAACTGACGGGAGAGAAAAATACGCTGGACGAGAATATTGCCTTTTATGAGGATTTGCTGGCGGATTTGCAGAATTCCGAGGAGATGGTCGAGATGGCGGAGGCCGAGGAAGACGAGGCTATGCTGGCGGAACTGTTTGCGCATCTGGAAGAACTGAAACAGGAAGCTAAGCGCCACGAACTGGAAGCGCTGCTTTCCGGCGAGCTGGACAAGAACGACGCTTACCTGGAAGTGCATGCCGGCTCGGGCGGAACCGAGGCGCAGGATTGGGCGGAAATGCTGCTCAGAATGTATTCGCGCTGGGCGGAAAAACACAAATACAAACTTTCGTATGTTGAAGAAACCGAGGGCGAAGTCGCGGGGCTGAAGTCGGCGACGGTCAAAATATCGGGACACAACGCTTACGGGTGGCTCAAAGGCGAGAGCGGCGTGCACCGGCTGGTGCGGATTTCGCCGTTTGACAGCAACGCGCGGCGGCATACGAGCTTTGCGTCAGTCAACGTATATCCGGTGGTTGACGACAGCATTCATATCGACATCAACCCGGCGGATTTGAAAATGGACACCTATCGTTCGTCCGGCGCGGGCGGGCAACACATCAACAAGACCGAATCGGCGGTGCGGATTACGCATATTCCGAGCGGGGTGGTGGTTTCGTGCCAGACCGAGCGTTCGCAGTTTGCCAACCGCGACCAGGCAATGAATATGCTGAAGGCAAAGCTGTATGAAATCGAACTGCACAAGAAAGAGGCAGCGGCGGAGCAGAAATGGGAAGAGCAGGGCGACAACGGCTGGGGGTATCAGATACGGTCGTACGTTTTGCAGCCGTACAAGATGATTAAAGACCTGCGCACCGGCGCGGAGACTTCGGACGACCGCGGCGTACTTGACGGGGATATCGATATGTTTCTGTCGGCGTATTTGTCGTCGAAGGCGTAGTGCGGCGGGCGCGGTTTGCGGACGGTGCGACGTATGCGCAGGCGGAATCTGAGGTTGATTCAGGCATGGTGCGGCGGGCGCGCAGGCAGGGGCTTGGCCGGCGGAAGTGCTTATAGTCGGGCGAGGGGGCGGTGCTGCGGCGGAATTGGCAGCGGCGGGGCGGCGTTGGGAAGTTATGCACATCGTCGTAGAAAAATGTTGCAAAAAAAAATCCGGTGTTTATAAAAGCAGTGTTTGAGGTTCATAACTCACACGGATTGCAGGTGTAATTCAATGGTAGAATGAGAGCTTCCCAAGCTTTTAATGCGGGTTCGATTCCCGTCACCTGCTCCAAATTCTCCCACTTTCTCCGTTTATCCTCTTAGGCGCACGTTTTTGCGATAAGCGTTTTGTGTGCCCAAGGGGATTTTTTGTGTCTGCGGAGGTATGGAAATGGAGCGAAAATTGCGAAAAAAGATGGTGGCGTAGTGTTTGGAGCTTGATTGTAGAAGAGCGAACGGACAGAAGGCAGAGAGGAAATGCGGGCACGAGGGAATATCTGGGGTGCGCGAGAAGGTAGCGAAAAAGAAAAAATACGAAAGAGTGATGCCAAACAGTCTCGTTAGGAATGGGGACTGACAGCAACAGTCCTATCGGGAGTAGACGGCAGGGATCAAATATTTCTTATAGGGTATGTGTTTGATTATAAAATCAGTAGATAATTTTTCTGCACATGAATATTCTCCTTTTGTCGTATGTAAAATTAAGTCTAAGTTGTTTCGTTTGCGATTAAATTTCGTAAATTTTAGGTCAACAAGAATTTGCTTATTTTTATCGAAAGTAGAAATGATAATTTTTTTTGCATCCTTATAAACACAAAGAATTATGTTATTTTCTTTATATTTCTTTCTCAACTGCATTGTACCCTCACTGCAATAGCTGGACGGAACATATAAAATTTTATTTTCGTATTCTTTCTCCAAATCTACCGGAAATACGATGTTAGGCTGCCATATAGTTTTTCCGTTATCTTGATGAAAATATGTTGTAGATAATGTTATTGAAGAAAATGAAGCCTTCGATATATTCTGTTTACAATCTGCCACAGATGGAGCTCCTATCCAATCATCTGTTATGATGATACTTGCAGGAATAAGAAACAGAATGGTAAAGAATGGAGTAAAATACTTTGACTTTTTGAAGATTAAGATAAAAGCCCAAGCCACAGCAGGAAAAACAAATGGATTCAAAAAGCAAATTGGGTTCCCACAAATATCAACGATGAATCCATAACAAAATAGAATCACAACAAATGAAGCAAGATTAAATAATCTTATTAATATTTTTAAAATCGTGTTTTTGAAACAAAATGTGCTCAAGATACAAATAATAATTATTAAAGTATAGCATAATATACTAGCTAAGATTATACCAATAGCACTGCCTCGGAAATCAAAGGAAATTCTTGTGACTGAGGAATTATAAAATGAGTTGTAGTAAAGCCAAATCAGGTATGAAACAACGTAAATAAGCAGGATATTCTGTATACTTTTCCACCAAGAAAATTCACCATCTTTGTAAAAGAAATATTGTTTAATTTTATTCATTAGTACCTCCAAAAGAGAGATTTAAATTAGCACTTAGGGACGCATAGCTTAAAAGCAGATAGAGAGTTTTATGCTTTCATCTTCTGCCGTTGAGCTTAAAAAGCAAGGGAAAAATAATCTTTTCCTTTATGAATTGTGTTTTGAAATTTGGACAATTCAAGAAGGAAAGGAAAATTCTCTTTCAGAATGTTGGGGAGGTTATTCTTCCAAAAAGCGGGCGATGACTTCATCCATAATAGATGACTGCGGCGTTTTTGGGGCTCGCTTTTTCCGGGAGGCGCCGGCCGGCTGTTGCGGCTGCGAGGCAGGAGCTGGTTGGGTCTGGCACGAGGCAGAAGACGGGTACGGAGCGGGCAGGGTGTGCGGAGCCGAGGCAGGTTCGGCGGCGATTGGCGCCGTGCCATACCGGGAAAGGGCTGGCAGGCAGTCTGGACTATGCCGGTAGTTTGAAGACAAAGCCGTGCTGAATTCCGGCTGCGGCGGGAGCTCCCGGGCGGGATTGGCCGACCGGGACGGAAGCGTTTGAGCGGCGTCGAAATGGCTGCAAGCGGTGTCAGGGAGGCTGTGTGCGGCGTCGAAATGGCTGTGTGCGGTGCCGGGAAGGCTGTGGGCAGCATAGCGGGCGGCGGACGGGCGGTTATCTACCAGCGTATTAAGGTCGGCGTTATATGCCTGATTGAGGATTTCCAAATCCGACAGGCCGGTGTTCAGCATACGGGCAGCGGTTTGTTCGGCGACGCTGCGTACCAGCGTTTTGCGGAATTCGAGGTCAAGCTCCTGGTTCTTATGTTTTTCTTCACGATTGCGCTGCTCCTGCATTTTGCGTTCAAAACGCGAAAATTCGCTTTCGGGGGCGCCGCCGCGCTGATAGTCCGGCAGGGTCAGCAGGTTATTCTTATAATCCATCAGGGTACGGATGCCGTTATTGTCATACGCGCGATAAATGAGCCAGTCGGTAACAAGTTCTTCGGTAACGGCAAGCGGAACGATATGCGGCGGGATACGGTTGAATTTGACGACGGTGCGGCCTTCGGCGTCCTTGTCGGTGATGATGTTGGTTTCAAAAAACTTCCGGTCCCAGCTATAGGGGCAGGACGGGTCTATCAGGCGATAGGAAATCATCATGCCGGTCAGCGCGGTTTTCATCTCGCGCAGCGCTTCAAAACCAAGCTGAAACGGATTGCGGCGCACTTCGGGGCAGTGAATGGCGCGCTGACAGCAGAACAGATGAAGCCGGTAGAGCTGGCGTTCGGTTTCCGGCGGAACGTCCGGATAAATCTTAAGCGGCATGCTGACGGCTTTTTCGACAAAGTCGCGCAGAAACATCCGTTTGCGCTGGCGGACGGCGGGGAGCATGGTCTTGTCGGCACGTTCAAGCGATTCTGCCATGCCGGCGTCGGCACGCATCTGTTCCCACAGCGCAGGCGGCAGGGCTTTGTCCACTTCTTCAAGCTTTTCCAACAGGAGAATTTCCGGTGATGTCCGTTCCGCGTAAGACATTTGTTTCAGCCCCTCTGATTATACCTTAATAAGAAATTTCAATTAAATAAGAGATTTTCAATGGTGCAGAGTGTAGCATATTTTGGGGGCCGAGTCAAGGGAAAGAACGGATTTTTTTTAGAATGCGGCGGGCGTGAAACGGCGATTGCGGGAGAGAGGAACGGCGCGGCAGGGACGGAGAAAGGCACAGCGGTGGACTGCAGGGCGTCCGGCGCGGCAGATTTTTGCAGATAACCTTTAAAATGACTTGAAAAAAGGGCGTCCGGCGTTTATTTTAGGTGAAGATTTAAGTTAATTTAAGGGATACTGCGAATGAATACGGAAAAACTGATTGCGGCGGCGGTTGTGGCGCTGGGATGCCTGGGAACCGGCGCGGACGGCAGTGCGCTGGCAGCGCAGACGAAAGCCGATTCCGAGGATGTCAAGAAGATAGAAAACTATCTTAATTCGATTAAGACGATGCGTGCCGATTTTGTACAGATTGCCAGCAACGGCGAGAAGGTGGAAGGGCGGCTTTATATTGAAAAGCCCAATAAAATCCGCATGGAATACAATGCGCCGTCCAATGTGCTGATTGTCGGCAACGGCGATTATATCGTTTATTACGACAAGGAACTGGATCAGATTACGAACATTGATTATGAGGATATTCCGGCGGCGGCTATTCTGGCGAATACGGTCAAAATTGACGGGAAAGAGCTTAAGGTTACCAATTTTTATGAAGATCCGGGCGTTATGCGCGTCGGGCTGCAATACGCAAATGCCGGAGATTTGGGACCGTTTACGCTGGTGTTTGCCAACAATCCGTTTGAGCTTCGGCAGTGGAAAGTCGTAACGCCGCAGGCAATGGAGGTTTCTTTGTCGCTGTACGATACGGTTGTGGACGGAAAGCTGGACGAAGGGCTGTTCAAGTTCCGCAAGAGCGAGGAGAGCGGCGGGCGCGACAGGTTTAAACGCAAGTAGAACCGGCGGGGCTGCCCGGATATCCCAGAGCAGGTCGGACACTTCGGAACCGGACAGCCGGGAGAAGGAGCTCTGAGCAGAATGGCTGAGAGCCGAATGTCTGTGCTGGGAGCAGGAAGGCTGAGAGCCGAATGTCTGGGCTTGGAGCAGGATGGCAGAGAGCAGAATATCCGGGAACCGGAAACGGCAGGAAAAAGGAAAAGGCGCACAGCGGGAAAGCGGTGCGTTTTTTGTGGGCGGAAAAGGGAAAGCTTTACCGGCAGCTTTACAGCCCGTAGGTGCTTTTCAGGCCGGAAAGACCTTTGGGAGAGAGAATGAGCAGGATTATGTTTTGTCCGGCGGGAGAAGCGGCAGGCTGGACGAGCGTGCTTTGCGGCGCGGGCCAGGGACGGGCATTGCCGATTGCGGCTGCGGCGGCAGCGTCAGGGCGGAAAGTGTAGACATAGGCGGAGGGATCGGCGTATTCGGCAACGCCGTAGTAATTCCACATGACGGACGGGTTCATGCCCGGAACATAGGAAATGCCGAGCAGATCGTCGCTGCCGTAATGATACGGCGTATGGTAAAAGCGGGGGCGGAATGCCGGAGAACCGCCCTGTACCATAATATAGCGATGGCCGGGGCTGAAATCGGGCGATAACATAAAGCGCGCGGCGGCACGGCGGTAAAGTTTCATTTCGGCATCAAAGCCCAGTTTCCAGACTTTTTGCGCCTCAAACAGGCAGTTGACAGCGATGGCGGCGGCTGCGGCGGCGCCGAGGACGGCTAGGTTTTTGCAAAATACGGCGGCGCAGGGAATGGGGCGGGTGATGGCACAGGGAGCGGCCGCAGGGGCGACAGGGGCTGCAGATGCGGCGTTTTTCAACGTGAGGGCGAACATGGCGGCGTACAGGTACATCAGCCCGAAAAAGTCGATACGGGGAGAAAATTCGGTTTCGGCGAGCGATGTGGAGATAAACAGCGTAACAAGCGGGGCATAAAAAACGGCGGCAAGGAGCATAATAACAAAGATTTTGGCACCGGCGGAAAATGAGTATGGCATATCCGGCGCGTCGGAATTTGCGGCGGCGGTGTCTGCAACCGAGGCGGAAACCGTGGCGCCTGAGGCAGCAGATAAGGCAGAGGTGGCGTTGGTGCGAAACGGTGCGAATATGCGCAACAGGGCAGCGGCAATTCCGGCAAGGACAACAATTCCGGCGGCAGCTTTATATGCGGCGGGGATAAAAGGCAGGGTGGCAGAGAATTGGAGCAATGCATCGCGGCTGACGAGGAGAAATTTTGCGCCCCATTCGGCAAGCGGCGTGGTTTGCAGGTTGTAATAAGAAGCATTGACGGCACCAGTACGCGTCAGAGCCCAAAGGCAGAGCTTATAGCAGGCTGCGCCGAGGACAAGGTTAAACGCCGTCCAACGGAAACGGCGGCAGAGCGTTTTTAATACTGCGGGGAGGGAAAGAGGGAGCGGGGTGCCGGGCGTTGCGGCGGCGGGAGAAGGGATTTCAAACAAGGCGGCAAACAGCAGGCGGACGGAAAAAGCAACCGCAATCAGGTTGATGACAGGAGGATAGCCGCCGAGAGCCAGTGTTGTCAAAACGGCGGCGGAAACGGTGCGGCGGAGGGAAAAGCACTCTTCCTTTTCACTGATGAGCAGGGAGCCGATGACAAACATATTCCAACCTAAGACGGGAATAACGAGGAAGGCAAAATACATGAAAGACAGGACATACGGCGTTAATGCCGCGAACAGGGCAAACAAAACACAGGCGGTTTTTGTATGCGGCAGGCGCCAGTAGCGGGCGAGCATGGCGACGCCGAGGGCGAAGCCTGCGAAACCGAGGGCGTTGTTGATTACGGGAAGGATTTCGCCGCGGCTCAGCAGCGTTACGGGAACAAACTGGCTGAACCGGCCTTCAAACAATCCGGCGCCGAGGGAAATGCCGTGTTTCAGATATTTCCAGTCGTGGTCGCCAAACATAAAATGGGCGCCGTGAAACAGAAAGATAAGGTTCAGAGCCAGAAAAACGGCGGCGAATGCAAGCCAGAACGGACGGTCGGCCTGTTGCAGGCGGCGGACGACAATCCCCGGGAGATCGAAGTCGCGAAGGCGTTCGTACAGCGTGTGTCCGGCGGGGGAAGGCACGGGAGTATGCGGAAGATACGCCGGAGAGAGTCCGGCGGGGGAAACGGGGGCTGTTTTTTCTGTCATTTTCTTCATATTATGAGGGTAGGGCGCGGGGCTTTTTTAGTCAATCAAACAAAAAATATATGCACAATTTGTTTAATATATTGATTTTACGCGTAATATTTTTTCTTTCAGAACAGGGGCGAAAGTATTGACATCTATGACAAGGGGTGTTATAAAGTTGGTTATCGTGGAAGACTGTATATCAGAAAAGTTGAATCTGGTTGCAGATTATTTTTAAAGTTTAAATTTAAGTTGAATGTCATTGGAGCGTTTTGACGGCGGCAGGGTCGGCAGAGCGCTCTTTTTGTATGCGGGGCCCGCAGATGTGATGCGTGGGGGAAGCCAGTATACGACGGGGCGATATGTACTGTATGCAGGTGCGGGCGGTGTGGTATGATGTTTCGGCGTACAACGGGACGGTATGTGCGGGTGGCGAACGGTGGAATTAATGAGCGGCGGAGATAATGGCTACAGGAAAAAACAGTAAAAAGGCAACTCGGGCGGTAGTGCCCGACATCGTGTTTGAGGCGGTGCGGGAGGGGAATTCATTGTTTGCAGCCTGCCGGCGCGCGGGCATCAGCACCCGCGATTTTTATGCGGCGACGGCGGCAGACGAGACACTGCGCGAGGCATATCAGCTGGCGCAGGCAGACTATGCCGACCGGTGTACCGACGACATCAGGAAAATCGTGGCGGATCTGAAAACCGGGGAGATTGACAATTCCACGGCGAAGCTTCTGATTGAGACGGAAAAGTGGCTGGCGCAGAAATCCTGTCCCGAGCCGGTGTGGGACAAGATTGCAGGCGGCGAAAGCGACAGCGGGGACGGCGGTGTGGCGGAGATTGTAGTGAAATTTGTGTGAGGTCGGGTGCCGGACGGAAAAGGTGCCGGAATGGAGAAACCGGAATGAGCCGGACGGAAAATCGGGGAGAGATGAGTGATGAAGGTTGAGCTGCCGAAAGCGTTTCAGGAACTGCTGACGGCAAAGGCGCGCTATAAAATGTTTTACGGCGGACGGGCTGGCGGCAAGTCGTTTGCGTTTGCGGACGCGCTGCTGACGCTGGCGACAAGCCGGAAGATGCTGATTGCGTGCGTGCGCGAGGTGCAGAACTCCATAAAGGATTCCGTTTACAAGCTGATTGCCGACCGGATTGCCTATTACCGCCTCGGCGATTACAGGCTGTATGACGACCGGATTGTCAACCTCAAGAACAAGTCCAAATTCATTTTTAAAGGGATTATGGAGCATAACGCGCAGAATATCAAATCGCTGGAAGGGGTGGATATCTGCTGGTGCGAGGAGGCGCAGAAGATTTCCGAGCGTGCGTGGCTGGTGCTTGACCCGACTATCCGCAAGCCGGGGTCGGAAATCTGGCTGTCGCTGAACCGCGAGGAGGAGGCCGACCCGGTATGGAAGGCGCTGGCACTGCATCCTGATGCGGATACAATCGTGCGCAAGGTCAACTATTACGACAATCCTTACTGTCCTGAGAATATGCGGCGGCTGGCGGCAAAGATGAAAGCCGAAAATTACGGCGAGTATCTGCACGTCTGGGAGGGAGAGCCGCGGCTGGCGGCGGACGATCACCTTATCGGGCGCGAGGAGGTTTACCGCGCGCTGGAAGCAAGAGTGGAAATTGCCGACGGTGCGGCGCCGCTTATCGTCGGAGTGGACGTGGCACGGTTCGGCGACGACAAGACAGCGCTTTGCTATCGGCGCGGGAGGCAGGTGTGCGCGGTTAAGACGTATCAGAAACTTGACGTGGTGCAGGTGGCCAATCTGGTCGGCGGGGTCATTGCCGCGGAACATCCGGCACGCGTGTGCATTGACGTCGGCGGGTTGGGGGCGGGCGTGTTTGACGTCCTTGTTGCCAACGGGTTTGCCGAATGTATTACGGCGGTCAATTTCGGCGAGCGGGCGGATAATCCGGAGCGCTATGTCAACCGGCGGGCGGAAATGTGGGCGCGGGCGGCGGAATGGCTGAAGTCGCCGCTGCCGGTGTCGCTGCCCGACGTGCCGGGGCTGGTTGAAGACCTGACGGCCCCGCTCAAGATGTTTGATGCGCTCGGCCGGCTGCAGCTTGAGGCCAAAGCCGACATCAAAAAACGCCTCGGACGGTCGACGGATGCGGCGGACGCCCTGGCGCTGACCTTTGCCATTCAGAACGCGGAATATCTGCTGAAGGCGGGAAGCGCACGGGACGGGGACTTTGTTGACGATTCAGTTTATCTTTAATTTTATATGCAAAGGAGTATGAAAAATGAGTTCAGTATTTTCCAAACCGAAAGTGGTGCAGATTGAGCCGGAGGAAGTCGAACCGGAGGTTGTCGACAATTCTGAGGAAGTGCAGGAGCTGGAACGCAAGCGCAAAAAGAAAATGGGTGCGGTGTCGCAGCTTTTGTCGCACGATAATTCCTACGGTTCCGGCGGCAAGACGACGCTCGGCGCATAACGGCGCAGGGGAGGGAGCCGTATGGAGATGCGGTGTGAGAGGCAGGCGATGGTGCGAGATTGTGCCGGGGGGTAGTGGGAGAAGGCGATATTAGTGCAAACGTTTTTTAAGAAAGGAACAATATGTCAGATAAGAAAAAAATTGTACAGTTTTAGGGTTTATACGTGAATTTGATCGTTTAGATTATATGACAAAGGAAAAAACTGTTGTTGATACAGGGAATAAATATGCCAATACGGTTTTGAACAGTGCAGCGATTAAAAAAGGGATTGATATGATACCTCATAAATTGGCTAAACTGGGAGCTAAAGCAATTGTGAATTCCCCGAAAGGAGGTTCTTATGTAGCGAGAGGCATTGCAGCTTATCGTGAAAGCTGTTGGAAGAAAAAACAGTTGCATTTTTTTCTTTTAGGAAATAGTATCTTTGTTACGGGCAGAACGGAGGTATCATATTATGTATCAGTTTATGGCAGAAATGAGCCCGAGGCGGCAAAAAATGTTGTTTGCGGCGGGCGTTTATGTATTATGGCTGCTGGCTTATGGTCTGGCAGCGGCGATATTTTCGTTGCCTGATGAAGATGTTTCATCTTTTCTTTTTTGGGGATTTATTGCCGCAGCGGCTTTTAACAAGGCACCAAAGGCAGAAGCCCGGGTGATTGACGCATATCCGAATGCTGCGGCGTACATATTCGCATTCGGTTCGGCCTTTTATTGGTCAATACTGCTGATGACACCGGTGTTTTTGGATTTCATTATGATATATTCTGACGGTGAGGGCTTTTTGCCGGCATTTTACGTATCTTTTGCCGGCTGGGGAAGCCTGTCGCTGCTGATTGGGTTTCCGATGCGGACGTTCCTGCTTATCCGCAGAGAGAAACGGGCGGGAGCAGAAACCGGCGGCCGATAAGCCGGGTGAAGAACGCGGAACGGGGAGACAGGAGCAGATTCTCAGGCTGCCGGTTCGAAATCGAACCGGCTTTTTTATGAACGAGCGGTGGGCGGTTTGGGGCGTATCGGGGTGGCGGAAAAACAATAAAATTGACAGGAAAACTGATGATTATGTTGGTGAGGAGGATTTTGTCGAGGACAATATCTTTGGAATTCAAGAGTTAAACAAGGTAGAAAAAGCATTGACAGCTACGCCGGCGATTATATACTGGAAAAAAATGTCTGCGAGTGGACTGATTATGATTATCAGTTTTTGCGAATGACGAAAGATTATGACCGTAATTGGGAAAAGAGAAAAAAAGTTTTGGAATATCTTAGTTATCAAAGAGGGCTGAAAAAGTTGAAATGAGCGGCGGCAGGAAAAAACGGTTTCAGGATTGGCGGAAAATGTTTCGAAATCGGAAAGAACGGTTTCGACCGGGGCGGCGGTGGCTGGCAATAGTGTTGCTGCCGGCAATTCCGGCAATGGCGGCGGGAGTGATGTCCGGCAATCGGGATATTTTTTGGGGGCAGCTGGCGGTTGAGTTTTATGCCCTTTTTTTGCTGACGGCAATATGCAGCAGGGATTTTGCGGCGGTGTATCAGAAGCTGGCTTTGGAAACACCGGCGGAAAGCAGAGGGGTGAGGAAAGCGAAGCGGTGGCTTTGCGGTGCGGTTTATTACACTCTCTGGTGCGGGGCTTTGTTTATGATATACCTGCTGGGATAGGCGATGGCGAAAGGAATAGGAGACGGCGAAGGGAAGCGGCGATGAAACTGATGACGAGCGGGATAGGAAACCAACGAAGGGAAGCGGCGATGAAACAGATGGCGAGCGGGTTTGCCGATGCGGAGGAAAGGCGATGAGATTTGCGGCGAATGAATTTGCGATGTATGTTTTTATGGCGGACATATTGGCGGCTGGGGAGAAACTGTGATGAAAACAGAGAAAACAATTTTGGTCAAGTTTTGCGGCAGCGCGGTGCTGTTTCTGGCGGGAGCGTATTTTCTGCCGATGTGGACGGCATGGGGGATATGCGACAATACGGCGGGGGACAGCGTTTGCAGACAGGGGCTCCTGACCGGGATTTTTACGGCGGCGTATGTGGCGGCGTTTTGGGGACAGGCTTGGCTTAACGCGCGGCTGGCAAAGGCGGAAGAGCGACGCAGCTATCAGCGGCTGGCGCTGTTTTTGTGGTTGTATCTGGCTTTGTGCGGCACAGGCCTGGCCGTGAAAATTTTGGTTTGAAAAGGCCGAAAAGAAGGGGAACAGCGGCGGCAATTGCAGTGGCGGAAAGAGCGCGCAGGGACAACTTGAAAGGGAGCCGGAGCAAGAGCTGAGACAATTTGAAAGGGACTGGAGCGAGGGGCGGAACGGAGAGTTGGGAGCAGGTTTTCAGGCTGCCGGTTCGAAATCGAGCCGGCTTTTTTTATGAGTGAGCGGCGGTGATTCCGGTTTGGCGGGAGCCGCCGTTTTTATGGGTGTACGGGTGCGGCGGTTCCTGACCGGGAAACGCAGCGTCCTTTTTATTTTCGGAGGGTCTTTATGGGACAATTTAGTATGACGGACAAAGACGTGCCGTTCGGGACGGCAGGCGGGTTCGGCGGCGAAGTTACCGGCGGGTTCGGAAGCGAAGTTACCGGCGGGTTCGGCGGTACGGCTGGCGGCAATGGCATAACGGACAAATTTCGGCAGCGGCACGGGCGCGGCAGCGACGGGAACCGGAAGCCGGCAGTTACGGCCGAGGGCATTTTGAAACGGCTGGAGGCGATGAAAACCGAACGTGCCAAATGGGAGCCGATGTGGAACAAAGCGGCGGAAATGTGTTCGGTTGATTCCGAGCTGTTTGCGACCGACGAGCGCGGGCGGGTCAGGCAGGCGGTGTTTGACACGACCGGGCGCAACGCGCTGTCTTGTTTTGCCTCAAGCATGAAATCGGTGATTGTGCCGACGACAACGCGCTGGCACCGGTTGAAACCGGTCAATCCGAAGCTGGACGACAACGCGGCGGTCAAAAAATATCTGGAACGGGCGACGGACCTTTTGTTCCGGATGCGCTATGCGGCGGCATCTAATTTTGCGGCGGAGAGCGACCTTTTGTTTAATCAGCTCGGCATCTACGGGCACGCGTTGTGGATGGTTGACGACGATATCGGCCGCGGCATCGTTTACCGCACCATCCCGGTTAAGGAAGCCTATATCAAGCGCGACGATTGCGGCAGGCTGGCGGCGGTGTTTCGCGAATACGAACTGACGGCGGCAGAGGCCGTAAGCAAGTTCGGCGACTCACTGCGCGGGGAAATCCGGCAGGCGGCAGAAAATACGCCGGAGAGAATGTTCAAATTCCTGCATGCGGTATACGAGCGCGACGACTGGCAGGCGGAAGAAGAAGATTTCGGCGGAATGAGATATGCGAGCGTGCATCTGGACATGGCTGCGAAACGTATTATCCGTACCGGCGGCTATCGTACCTGTCCGTATATGGCGCCGCGTTTTCTGGGGATTGCGGGAAGCTCGTACGGCGACAGTCCGGCTTTACAGGCGTTTTATGATATGCTGACCGCCAATGAGATGGGCAAAACCATTTTACGCACCGGGCAGCTGCAGGCAAATCCGCCGATTTTGACGAGCATGGGGCTGATTGACGCCAATAAGCTCGGTTCGGCGGGAGCGGTTATCCGCGGCGGGCTGGACAGCCAGGGCAAACCGGCGGCGGTTTCAATGCAATACGGCAACAACCTGTCCATTACGGTGGAGATGCAGCGCGAAGTGCGGGCGGCGATTGAACGCGCGTTTCTGGTACCGCTGTTCCAGTCGCTGACGCAGACCAAGCAGATGACGGCGACCGAGGTGGAAAAGCGCGAGATGGAAAAATCCATGCTGCTGGCGCCGATGTGCGAACGTATCGCGGCGGAATGGCTGTCGGGGAACATTGAGCGCGAATTGGATATTCTGGGCATGTACGGTATGTTGGACGATGTGCCGGACGAGCTGATGTATGAAGGCTCTATTGCCATCCAGTTTGAAAGCCCGGCGGTGCATATGCAGCAGTCGGGAGCGATTGTCGGGCTGTATAAGACGATGGAAGCGGCGGCGGCGATGGCACAGAGCAATCCGGACGTGCTGAAGGTTTTTGATATGGAAGCTGCGCTGCGGAAAATCGCCGATTATTACGGGGTCGGTTCCGATGTGGTAAAAACGGCGGACGATATGGCAGCGATACAGCAGCAGGAAGCCTTGCAGGCCATATTGGCGCAGCAGGGAGGAAACGCAGCGGGTATCGGCGGTGCGGGCATGATGGCGAGCGGCGCGGGCATGATGGCGAGCGGTGCGGGCATGATGGGGAACGGCGCGGGCGGTGCGAACGGCATCGGCACGGGCGGCGTTGTTTTGTCCGGAGCAGGCGGTATCAGCGCGAGTACGGGCGGTTCTGCATTGTCACGTGCCGGCGGTACCGGTGCGCGGACGGGAGGCAGCGCAGGACTGCGCGGCAAAAGGGCTTAACGTAAACAATCGGGAGAAATGAAGATGTTTTTCAGAAAAATCAAACGCGAACATGAACTGGTGCGGGCATTTCAGAAACTTTTTCTGGGGCAGGGAGGCCGGCTGAAACCTGAAGCCGCGGTTGTTTTGGAATTTCTGCGCGACGAGGCGGGCGCCCGGGGAGAACTCGGCAACGGCGGCACACCGTATTTTTATGACGCGCAGAATCGTTTTGATCCGAACGCGGCAGCGTTTGTTCTCGGAAAACGGCGGATTTTTGATTTAATCGTCAAATATCTGGCACTGTCGGAAACCGAAGTCTTTGCGTTGTACACGAAACTGCAGCGCGACGGCGAGGACGTTAAGCGCGAACTGGAAGTCTGACAGCAACGGGGGTAATGGAGCTTTGGTATTGGGAGAGGCGGCGCTGTTGCGGGTTTGGGCGCAGTGCGGCGAAGATTTTTTTCAAAACCGGGGCAAAAGGTATTGACATTGTGTCATAAGGGGAGTAGTATCCTGTCATACTAGACGAGAAGGCACCGGAGACGGTGCCTTTTGCGTTGGGCGGAGGCAGGACGTTTGCGGCGGATTTTTTTGTATACGGGAAACGAGAGGAGAACGGATTATATTTTTTGATTTTTGGGAAGATGGTTCGTAAGTATGGTTCCGGGCAGGGAGCTGAGATTGATAATTATTATCATTCTCTTTTACAATGTGAATTGGCTAAAATAAGTCAGGAGAGTCAGCGTAACGGTATATTGCTTGGATATGCAAAAGAGGTTGCAGATTATGTAAAAAAGAGGAGTAACGGGCAGAATCGAAAAGTTATTTTAGAAGATTCGAGAAAAGATTTGCAAAATAATATGTATGGCAGTAAGCTGGGAGAGAGAAACAAAAATAAACCGTGTGAATGGTTATTGGATGACAAGCGGACAAGGAGAATGCGCGATGCGGGAATCAGATGAGGCCGGGCGGACGGCGGAACGGGCAACCGGGCAGGGCATCGTTCGGGAAAAAGAAACGGGAGGCTGGCTGCGGTTGTGGAGCGGAACGAAGAAGGCTGCGATTACGGTTTTGTGCCTTGCGGGCGTGTTGTTTCTGACAATTCTTTTATTGTATCGGATATTTGTTTCTCCATCTGAAGACAAATGCATTCAGGAGTGTATCGCGGCTGGAGAGCAGGAACACGTTTGCATTTTTGATATTTGCGATTAGAACAGACGAAAGGGAATGTTATGGCAAAACAGAAAGCAAAACGGGACGTTTATGCGATGGAGCGGGATGTTGGAACCACAGGGCGGGAATTAAATGAGGCCGGGCGGACGGCGGAACGGGCAACCGGGCAGGGCATCGTTCGGGAAAAAGAAGCGGGAGTCCGGCTGCGGTTGTGGAACGGGACGAAGAAGGCTGCTATTACGGTTTTGTGCCTTGCGGGAGCATATTTCTTTTATATCGTATTTCAGCTTTGGAGGTATGCGGATTAGCCGTGCGGTAGTCGGGCGGTTTTAGCGTGCTGTATGGCTTTGGCGGAGATGCAAGCGGCGGTTACGGTTCCGGTGGTGAAGCAGACGGTGAAGTGTCCGAGTTCGGCGGATTTTTTTCAAAACCCAGGGCAAAAGGTATTGACATTGTGTCAGAGGGCGTTTATTATTCAGACATAATAGACAAGAAGGCACCGGAGACGGTGCCTTTTGCGTTGGGCGGAAGCAGGACGTTTGCGGCGGATTTTTTTGTATACGGGAAACGAGAGGGGAACGGATTATATTTTTTGATTTTTGGGAAGATGCAAAAGAGAATATGGTTCAAGCCGGTAAGGAGCGGATGCGAAAACTGGTCTTGAAATATGGCGAGAAACCGGATGAAGATGATATGAATGAAGCTGACTGGTTTGAATATCAGGCGGTTAAAAAATATGAAGATGAAGTTACGGGAGAGATGAACAGAGGTGAATTTTTGTGCCAGTGAAAAGCAAATATTTATGATTTATCCCGCATTTTTGATAAAACAGCTGACGAGGCAAGACAAGTTTTCAATTTAGCAGCGAAGAAATCTGTTAATCTTCTTTCTGAAACAGTGAAACATGCATATTATGAAGCGGAAAGATTAACACCGATAAAAATGTCTGATGAAAATAAGCACCAGTATGTTAGTTGTGTTGGCGCTCAGGGAGGCGTATTTTCTGCATCAACAGTGTTGGCTGGAGCTGCTTTGAAAGAGGGAAAGGATTTATATCGTAAGTTGAGTAACGGAAAGCTGCGTAAAATGTATGGAGGAATTGGGGGGGTATAGGCGACAGTGTCAAAGATATGAAAAATAATCTCTACGGTTCAGGCTATGGGCTGATGTATCGGGAGAGGGGGCATGCGATGTTTTAAAGAAACATAAAATCAAATAATTTTATTTTCTTTTCAGATTTAATGTGATATAAAGAAAAAATAAAAACGTATGGTTTGCGAAAGGGCAAATGATGAAAACGGCGTGGCGTTTTTTGCGAGCCGCAGGCAAAACGGCGGCAGGGATTTTTTTTATACTATCGGTAATGCTTTCTGCTGCCGGCGCAGGATGGAGTCTGTTGGAAGGCGACAATGTTGCGGTGTGTTTTTTTCTGGCAGCGGCGGTAGTGTTTTCGTATAGCCTGTTTTTGCTGTTTTCGGCGTGCGGGGGATGGCAGAAAGCGTTGAGTCCGACTGTTGCGGCGGTATTGTTTGCCGGAGGATTGGCTGTCGGCGGTAACGGCGGTTTGTCCGAAATTGAAGACTGGTGTTATGATATGGGAGTTTGTATTGGCGGGCTGATAAGCGAAAAAGACTGTCTGGCGCACGGAGGCAAGTGGACTGCGGCGGACGGCGGCGCCTGTTATATGAACTGGTCGGTAGTTAAACCCAATTCCGCCGAGTAGCGATGCCGGCCGCGACGGGCGGAAAACCGGGCAGAGCGGACAGCGGGTGTGAAATGAGCGACGGTCGGGAAGCGGTGGCGGAAAACCGGGAAGAGCGGTCGGCAGGTGTGAAATGAGCGACGGTCGGGAAGCGGTGGAAATAAAACCGAACGTCCGGCTGCGGAACGGGGCAGGGGGGGGGATTGAACGAAAAAATCCGGCGAGAGAAGGTCAGGACGGCAAAGGACGGTTCGAAAGAGCCGTTCTTTTTTTAATTTTATTTTTAACTTTAATCAGGGGAAAAAGAAATGGGAAATTTTAACAGGCCGGAGGGGCAGACGACCTCCGACAACTTTTTAAAGTCTGAAATCGAAAAAGACTTTTTGCGTGCACAATCCGGATGGGGGGAACTGTCCGAGGAAGAGCTGGCATATCTCGGCAAAAAGGGTTTGAAAACTCCTGCCGACCTGCTCAGGTCTTACCGCGAACTGGAAAGAGCCTATTCTTCCAAAGTGTCCCTGCCGAAGGACGGCGATAAAAAAGGCTTTGACAAGCTGTATTCCCGTTTGGGAATGCCGCACGACTGCACCGGGTTTGATATCTGTTTTGCCGACGAAGACAGGGAAGACGGCGAAGCGTTCAAACAGGTGTGTCTGGAAAACCATATCCTGCCGCAGTCGGCGCAGGCTTTGTATGACTGGTATGTCAAACACCGCGACGAACTGCTGGAGCGCGACGAACAGACCTGGCAGGAAAATTCGCAGCGCGAGCTTGAGGAAATGAAACGCGTCTGGGGAACGAGGGCACAACGCAATTTTGAACTGATGAAACGGGGACTGCGCATGTTTTGCGACGATATGACCCTGGTGCAGGAAATCGAGCGCGCCATCGGCACCCGGCGCCTGATGGAAACGTTTTGCAGGCTCGGCGAAGCAATTTGCGAGGACAATCCGGTCAGCTTCGGCAGGCGCCGTGGCGGCGACGACTGGGATATGGTGCAATATTTCAGGGAAATGTTTAACGATTACTGATATTTATTTGTTTTGAAAGGAATTTTTTATGTCTAGCACATTAAAGGAACTGGCGATTGCTTTGTCAAAAAAGCAGGAGCATTATGTGGACTATCTGACCAATGAGTCGCCGATTTTGGACAATATGCGTTTTGAAGCGTCGACCCACGGGTTGTGGAACGCGTATGAAGAAGTCAGCAAAATCGACGGCGCGGGTTTTGTGGATATCAATCAGCCGCTGCCGGAAATGGAAGTCGATTCAAGTTTGAAGAAAATCGACCTGTCCATTCTGGGCGGCGAGATTTTCGTTCCGGAAGACAAGGCGGCGGTTATCGGCGTTTCGGAATATTTTTCCAAAAAAATCCCGATTTTGCTTAAGCATGCCGGCGAGACCGCGGAAAAGAAAATCATTTACGACAACTTTATCCCGTATGCGGTCGGCAACGGCAAGGCCGTTTCCGCAGGGGCGGCGGACAAGTGCTACTCCATGGTGGCGGTGCGTTTTATTCCGGGCGAAGTAACCGGGCTTTATTCGGCGAAAAATATCAACCGCCACGGGATTTTGGATTCAACCCCGATTAACGGCGCGCAGCTTTATAAAAACGCCAACGGCCTTTTGGGCTACGGCGTGCGCATTAAGGGCTATATCGGCATGCAGCTGGCAAACCCGGACGCGGTGTCGGCGATTGTCAATATCTCGGCGGACAAGATTCCGACCGCGGAACAGATTGACAATATGCTGGTCGACGCCAAGGCGACGCCGGCTTCCACCTATATTTTCTGCCATCCGAAAGTGCTCTCGATGCTCAACAAATACAAGGGCAACGTTTTGCAGACGATGACGGGCGATATGGACGTCAACCGCAGTTTTGCGGCCTGGAACGGCATCCGCTTCATCACGTCGTACAACTTTAAGAACGGCGAAGAAGACGCGGTTAAGCTGGCGTAGCTTTCAGGGGACGGCGCGCTGTTTCCTGCTGCCGGCCGGGAGGAGCCTGCCGGTGGGAAGCAGTGTGCCGCATATATGAGTTTAAATCTTACAGGAGAATGATTGATGTTGAATAATATTTTGAAAGTTTATGGCGAAGACTTGGCAAGCGGTGCCCTGAACCAGGCGGCGATTGCGGCGGGCGATGCGGTGGCAGCCGGTTCCACGCAGGGGGCGCTTTGCGTCAACGCGTTTGCGGTCGGCGATGTGGCAACAACTGCGGCAGTGACGATTACGGTTAAGCACGGCGATACCGAAAACGGGTCGTTTGCCGATTTGCTGACGATGACGATTGATGCGGAAAAGAGCTTTGCCGACGGCGAACTGATGGCGACGGCAACGCTTCCGGCCGACGTGAAGGACTTTGTTACCGCGGCGGTGGCTTCGGCAACCGGCAACAGCGGCAGCATCCGCGTGACGCTCGGTTATCTGGCGCGCTAACCCGAACGGAGACGTACCGGCAGCGTGAGAACCGGCCGTCCGGGGCGGCGCGGAGATGTGGTACCGTCTGTCCGGGCATTACGGCACGGTGATGTGGTACCGGCCGTTTGCGGCGGTACGGCGGCGCGGGTGTGGTATTATTATGCAATTTATTATCAGGCCAATCCATAGTCCGAAGGGCAGGCGGAAACGTCTGCCCGATTACGGTGCGAACTGGGCAGTACGGGTAATATGGTTCAATGCGGATAATATGGCGCGAACAATGTGGTGCAAACAATATGGAGGAAAAATGTCAAAAGTGGAAATTATCAACCGGGCGCTGCTGAAACTCGGCGAGCCGCCGGTGTCGTCTTTAAACGATGCGGCGTTCGGCAAATCATACGAAACGATTTATGAAGATGTCAAAAACCTGCTGCTGTCGTCATATCCGTGGCGGTTTGCGGTAGGGGTCAAGCGTCTGGCGCGGAGCGAAAAAACGTATGGCGACAGGTTTATGTATCCGCTGCCGGCGGACTGTCTGCTGCTGCTTAAGGTTTTCGGGCAGGGAGCCAGAGATTTGACCGAGGCGCGCCCTTATGCGATGCAGGGATACGAACTGGCAGACAACTGTATTGTCAGCCCGCTGAAAGACGGGGTGGAAATTGAGTATGTCCGCGCGGTCGGGGACGATGCGGCGTTTCCCCCTTTGTTTAGGGAGGCGGCAGCCGCGAAAGTGGCGGCGGAACTGGCAATGCGCATCAAACATTCGCTTAACCTCAAACAGGCGCTGGAGAACGAATTTCTGACGCTGGTACGGCAGGCGCAGCTCAACAACGAGATAGCCAAAGACGCGGAACTTATTCCCGACAACAGCTGGGTTCTGGTCCGCGAGGCCTGGTGCGATTGACGGGACGGTTGTCCGGTTCCGGCGCTTGAGGCCTGGGGCGATTGACGGGGCGGCTGTCCGGTTCCGGCGCTTGAGGTCTGGGGCGATTGACGGGGCGGCTGTCTGGTTTCAGCGCTTGAGGTCTGGGGCGATTGACGGGGCGGCGGAAAATTGTGGAATGTAAACTTATTTGGGGAGAGATGATATGGTGTGGCCAATTTAAACCGGAGCCGGAAAGGCTCTGGCAAAAAAGTATATTGTTAAGAAGTTAGTTTATGAAATATAGATTTTTTTTGCGGGAGAAGATGATTATGTTAAAAAAATATTTATGGGGTGAAGCCGCTTGAAGATAAGAAAGCGCTTGACATGTCTAATGAGCAAAATATAAACTTGAGCAAGATATAACTGATTATACTCGGACTATTTGCGGAGTGTACCCGCAGACTTATGGACGGATATTGATTATCAAGGAATGAGAATGTCTCGGGGATATGATGCAAATACAGAGAAAAGGCACAAGGTGCAGGAGTATCTTGACTATAAGCAAAGGATGAACAAAATTGAAAGTTTCCGTAAGAGATGAGCGAGAAGAGAACGGGAAGCCTGTTCCTGAACGGAAGACGGGCAGGGCGGCAAATTGCGGGCAGGGCGAAACCGGCGCGGCTGCCCAGATGCCCGAGAGGGAGAAGACGGAAAAGGGCAAGTTGCGGAAGGTGAACGGAACCCTGATGTTAAAAATCGCCGGAGCTGCTATGCTATGTTCGGTTCTTGCGTGGTTGGTAACTATGAATATATTGGGGAATGTTCATGAATGCGGGTGGAATGATACCATAACAGCGGAAGAAAAAGCCGTTTTGCGGATGCCCGGTTTTGATATGACGATTTATCTGCTCTTTCTGTTTCTCTTCGGGCTGGCGGCGGTTCTGACGGCATTCAGCGCAGGACGCTTTTATGTGCTGATGGTGCGCAGGCAGGCGCGGTGGAAATATTGTATGACGACGGCGCTGTGTTTTCTGCTGTGGTGCGGCGCGCTGCTGTTTTGGGGGGCGGTCGGTTCAATTTAGGGGGAATTCAGGATATGGGTAAAAGCATAAAGGAAACTGCGGTTATATCGCAAGGCGCGCAGGGAGAGCCGTTGCTACAGAAAAGGCAACGGCTGCGGTTGATACTGCGGGCAGTGTTGTGGCTGGCGGGGGCGGTCGTGTTTTCCGCGGCGGGGTCATGGCTGATACTGAGAGGCGTTTATCTGGATATTCTGCCGTTTTATGCGGTAGCGTATGTTTTGGCGGCGCTGATGTATTTTCGCTGCTCGGGGCGGCTGGCGGCGGATGCTGCCGGAACGTGCATCGGGGCGGTTCGGCGGACGTTGTTCTTTATATGGCTGTACAGCGGGGTTTGCGGGATACCCTTTTTAATCGCGGGGCTGTTGTGAGGCGGCGTACAGGAGCGGCTTTGGAGAGAGGATACGCATAGGAGCGGCGCTGGGGCTGCTTTGGGGCGAAAGGCGGAAAAATTCTGCAAAAAAAATACGGGCGTGCCGGAGGGCGCGCTTTTTTTATGGGAAAATGCGGGAGAAGAGAGAAACGGGAGAAATGGGTTGGAGAGGCGGAATAGCGGGAGGCGGGCAGAGGGGAAATGGTGAGATGGCGGGCAGAGTGGAAATGGTGAGAGGCGGGCAGAGTGGAAATGGTGAGATGGCGGAAAGGTCATTTTTTGGTAAGAAACATTCAAGATGATAAGGGGAAATGCAGATGAGTATAAAACCGGCGAAAGTGCAGTTTAACGGCGGGGAATTGAGCCCGTGGCTGGAGGGGCGCACAGACATTGCGAAATATGACAAGACGGCAAAGCTCTGCCGCAATTTTATTCCGCTGGCAGAAGGCAGCCTGAAACGGCGCGGCGGAACGCGTTTTGTGGCGGCAACTCCGGAAGGGGACAGCATTTTGTTTAAAATCGTGCCCGATCCGGAAGAAGCAGAAGTTTATATCAACGGCGTCAAACGCCGGGAAGTTTATCTGGCGCGCGGCGACGAGGTTTCGTACCGGGTGAGCTGCGAGGGGTACGTTACGGTTGTCGATACGCTGACGGCGGATGCGGACGAGGAACTTGCGGTCAGGCTGGTAGCAAAAGGCATTATGTGTGAGCTGACGGTGGAAACGGTGCCGGCAGATGCCGTGGTCGAACTCAACGGTTATGAACGGCGGAGCCTGCGCATTAACAAAAACGGCGAAGTTTTTTACAGGGTGGCAAAAGAAAACTACATCACGCAGGAGGGGACGATTATTGCCGATATGACCAAAACGGTTACAATCGAGCTGGTCAAGGAAAAAGAATACGACTACGGCGACTGGGGCGACGTTGTCGGGCTGGCAGCCTGTACGGCGGTCGGGCGCAGCGACAGGGAGGAACGGTGCTTTTATATTAAATTTAGCAACGGTTTTCTGCCAGTTGTGTTTGCCCGGGAAGATATGGCTCCGACGGGGAATTTGGACGAAAGCCTGTTTGAATATACCGACAGTGAGAAACTGAACAGCATAGCGCTGCAGGACGGGGCTGTCGTGCATACGCGTCTGGTTGAAACAAAGGGCGAAATGAATCAGGGAAACTATTATGATGCCGATGATACGCTGGTTTTGAGCGTTGATGCCGAGTTTATAGAGGAAAACGGCTGGCAGAAAGATGAAACGCAGGAAAATTACGGTTTCTTTTATGATGCGTATACGGGCAAAGCGGAACGGAACATCCTCAGCGTTTATCGCGGGGAAGAACTGGTCTGGGAATTGAGGGGGAGAAACAATGGTTAACGCAAGAAGTTTTTTATTTCCGTTTAAATACAGCCACAGGGTGGCGTATGTGATTGAATTCAGCCACAAGAAAATCCGCATGTACGCGCAGGGAAAACTGGTGCGCGATATGTCAAAGACGACGATGAGCGGCGAAAGCGGCACGACGGGCGGAATTCCCGACGACATTGTCGAGAAGGTATTTCCGGTGCTGGAGATTGCGTCTCCGTACGCATACAGCGATTTGTGGGACAACGAAGAACAATGCTGCAAAATTCAGACTATCCAGCATTCGGACATTCTGTATATTTTTAACGAGGATTTTCCGCTGATGGTGCTGAAACGCTATTCAAATACCACATGGGTATTGGAAGAGCTGGAGATTAGAAACGGTCCGTTTCTGAGCATGAACACGACTGACATCAGCATTGCGACCGACGAGTTGGAAGGGGAGGTCCAACTTACGGCAACCGGTGACGTTTTCAGCAAGACGGATGTGGGCAGGTTGGTGCGGCTGAGGATTTTTGACGACGACACGACCCCCTGGCAGGCGGGAAAAATCGGATTTCAGGGGACTATATGCGTATCAGACAATAAGTATTACCAAGCCATCACTGGAGACGAGACTGGAAGTATCAAACCGGTGCACAGCGAAGGGACGCGTTCCGACGGCGGCGTTTTGTGGGAATATCTGCACGACGGGTCGGGAATTGTCAAGATTACGGAGGTTGTCGACAAACAGCATGTAAAGGGAACAACGGTAACGCGCCTGCCGGACGCCATTAAGTCCGGCACGGTATGCTGGGAACTCGGCATGCTGCACAAAGCTTCGAAATATCCGAAATCCGGCGCTTTTTTCCGCAACAGGTTTGCGTTTCTGGTCAATACCGAAACCGGGCCGAACGTCTGCCTGTCGTATTCGGGCGATTATAACAACTTTGCCGATATGGAATGCGGCGAGGCAACGGCGGAAACGGCGATTACGGTGCCGGTGCTCAATACCGAATTTAACGAGGGGAAATGGATTTATGCCCGGGACGTTTTGTTTGTCGGCACGGGGGCGTCGGAATTTTATGTTGATGTGGTGTCGTCGGCGTCGCCGCTGGCTTCGGACAATGTAAAGATTTCGCAGATTTCGCGGGTCGGGAGCAAGGCGATTATGCCGCTTTCGGTCGGGTCGCACGTTATTTTCGTCGACAGGTACGGCCTGAGCCTGCGCGATTTGACGTACAATTACTATAACGACGGGTATGACGAAATGGACATTTCCCTTTTGGGGAAACATCTGTTCCAATCGAGAATTACCGGCATGGCATATCAGGAAGTTCCCGACAAAGTGTTGTGGTGCATGGTCGGCGATGGGAGCCTGACCGCGCTTACTTTTTCGGCGGAACAGGAAGTTTCGGCACTGTCGCGGCACGATTTGTCCGGCGCGGCGGAAAGCCTGGCGGTTATTCCGAATTTTGAAGACTGCCGCGACGAACTGTGGCTCGAAATCAAGCGCACAGTCAACAATGCCAACTACAGAACCGTGGAATGGATGGACAACGGTATTCCGCAGTACTGGCCGTCGAGTGTTTACGGCGCGGCAAGCCTGGCCGAGAGGGAAACGCTGGAGAAAGAATATGTCCGCCAGGAAGCGTTGTATCTGGACGGGGCTGTGGTGTATGAGCAGAATGAACTGGACATGCAGGAGGAAATGTCCGGGCTGGAACACCTGGAAGGGCTTAAAGTGGCGGTGTATGCCGACGGGACGGTTCTGGAACCGCAGGTCGTGCAGGGCGGAAAAATCAAAATTCTGCCGACGTACCGGCATGTGGCGGCAGGGCTGCCGATTACGAGCCAGTTTATGCCGCAGAATATCTATATCCCGAACGATTACGGAAGCGGCATCGGCCAAAAACAGCGCATCAACCATGTGCTGCTGATGCTGTATCTTTCCGGCGGCGGGCAGATCGGCGAGGACGAGGATACGCTGACGGATATCCTCTACCGGCAGGCCGATGCGGCAATGAACGAGGCGCAGGAACTGTTTACAGGCAACAAGGAAGTTTTGTTTAACGGAGCGACGACGAAAAAGGAAGCGGCGGCGACGCTGATGATTCAGAATTCTTCGCCGCTGCCGATGAATATTCTGGCGATTGTGCCGTATATGGACGTGGACGAATAGAGCGGCGAGCGGTTTGGGGCAGTGCGGTTCGGCATTGAACGGAGCGGTTCGGCAATAGCAGCAGGGAGTAGTTTATGATACGAAAATATCGGGCGGGAGACGCGTTTAAAGTCCGGGTGCAGCCTGAGCAGCAGGCGGAAGCGGCAACGTGGGCGGCGGAATTTGAACGTATTCCGGCTTTCGCGTTGGTGGAAAAAGGGAATGACGGCTCTGCGGCAGACGAAGAGTCCGGGAATATGGGCGCTGCGGAATACGATGCGTCCGGGAACGGCGGCGCAGCGGCGGGCGACGGCAAAACGGCGGGAAGGCAGTGGGACGGAAACGGCGGCAGGGTATTGGCGGTTTTCGGCTTTCGGATTGAAGGTGGCGACATTACGACAGGCAGGGAAGCGGAATGTTTCGCGCTGGTCGGAATCGACGCGGGGCGAAAGCTGATTGAGGCGGTACGCTATTTCCGCCGGTATATTCCGCGGCAGGCGGTCCGGCTCGGGGTACGGCGCGTTACGATGACGGTGCGTCGCGGCTTTGCGGCAGGGGCGCGGCTGGCCGGCATGCTGGGATTTTCCCCGGCCGGGATATTGGAAAATTTTTTTAACGGTGAAGATTATCAGATTTTTGAAAGGGCAGAAAAACAATGGTGGCACAAGCGGCATTGATTGCGGCCGGAATCAACTTTGCTTCCGGCTTTTTGAAAGGCAAACAGGAAGAATACGAGGCTAAGGTTCAGGCAAAGCTGGCGCTGAACAACGCGGCGATTTACCGCAAAAACGCGGCAAGGGTGCGGCTGAACGGTTCGTTGAACGAGGATATGATGCGCAGCCAGAAACGGGCGGCTGTGGCATCAGCAGCCGCGGCGGCGGGCGAAGCGGGCATGGGCGAAAGCCCGACGACAACGACGGCGCTGGCAACGACTTCGGCAGCTTTGGAACAGAATATCCTTAACGAGCGTTACCGGGTCGAAAGCGAGGCGGAAAACTATCTTTATCAGGCGCGGCTGGCGGAGGAACAGGCGCGCCAGCACAAAAAAGCTGGTAAAAACAAGTTTATGAACAGCATGCTGGGCGGCTTGACATCGTCGCTTGGCGGGCTTTTCGGGTAGTTTTTAGGGCAGAGCGGAGGAAGACAATGGCAAACAGACAGAAAATTGCCCCGATGGGGCTGGCGGGCGTGATGGCGCAGAGAGGACTGCAAACGACTTTGACGGTTCCGGGAAAACGTTTTGTGGCGGGAAACGGCGGTTTGGAAACGGCGGGGCTTTTGGTTGACGCCGGCAAAAAAATGGCTGAGGAACGCCTGGAAACGGAAAAGCAGCGGCAGGCGATGGAAGCGGCGGCATCACTAAGGGCTTCCCGTCAGGCGATGGAGGCGGCAGAAACGCCAGAGCAGCTGAGGGAAATTGCAACAACGGCGGAGAAAAGCCTGCCGGCGCAGTTTGGCAGCGAAAATTCCGGCAAGGCTTTCTGGCAGGAACACGGCGACAAGATACTTGAAGCAAATCGTGCCGATACGGCAAAAATTGCGGCAATGAAACAGGCGGATTTTGGCCGTAACAGCCTGCGGTCGATGCTGGCGGACAACCAGAACCTTCTGGCGGAAACGGCAGAGCCGGTGCAGGCGGAAAAGCTGCTGGAGATGGGAACCGGCGAAATTGAGCGGACACCGTTTCTTACGCCCGAGGACAAGCAGTTTTACCGCGACGGCTATCTTAAAACCGGAATTCTCAATCTGGCGCTGAATTCTCCGGAAACGGCGGAAGCTGCCGCGGACAGGTATTTTCCCGGCGACAGCGACGGCATTAAGGCGCGGATTGCGGAAACGCGGCGCTTAAACGAAGAAGGGGCTAAACGACAGCAGGAGCGCGAACGGCAGCGTTCTTATCTGGCAGCGTACGGCGACGCCCAGTCATTGTGGCAGAAACGGGAAAGGGGGGAAATTTCTCCGGCGCAATATTATGTGCTTTCCGCCGATACCAATCCCGAAATGCTGTGGGGAGACGGCGAAGACCGCTCTCCGGCACCGCTTGCCGACGCTTACCGGCTGGTGCGGAAAATGAACGAAGGGGAAAGCCTCAGCGCCGAAGAAGTGCGCGATGCGGGAAACAGCCTTATCAGCGCTTACCGGCATAACGAACTCGGTCTGGAAGAAACGGCGGCACTGCAAAACCAGCTGGTGGCGGCGCAGCAGGGCGGAAACGCGTCCGAACTTATTTTTGACAGAGCTGTTGACGAACTGGCGGACAGAGCCTTTATGCGCGATATCCCCGCCGGGGCGGAACAGTATACCCCGTACGGGCGCGAGCTGATGGAACACAAGGCGAAACTGGCGTTTGACATTTATCAGAACTACTACGGCAGAAAGACGGCGCTGGCCGAAGAATTTACAGCGCAGGGCGGGCAGATGACACCTGCGGCGGCAAAGAAAATCGGCAGGCAGGCGCTGGCGGAAACGGCGGCGGAGCTGAACCTCAAAGAAACACCGGGCGACGCTCCGTCTTTCGGCGAGCTGCGGAGAACCCTGAAGAGCAGCTATTCAGGCAGCGGCGAAAGGCGTATTTGGGAGCGTTTTGCAAAAGAAGCACCTTATGCCGAGGACAAAACGGCGGTTATGCGCCGGATTGCAACGGAAGAACAGAAACGCGAGCTTTCTTATCCGCAGTTTGAAACTTATGACGAGGTAATGCAGGCGGGGCTGGCGCCGGGAGACCGGTTTTATTTCAAGGGGCGGCTTGCCGTGATGAAAGGCTGAAACAATTGACGGCGATGAAAGGATAGGGCAATGGACAACTTGAGGAATTTGGCGATGAAATACGATGCGGACGGGAAGGAAATTTCCGGAATTGCGGACAGCGGGGCAATGATGACGCCGGTACCGGAAGGCAGTGCCGCGGGTGAGACGATGATGACGCCGGTATCTGTGGATGGTGCGGGCGTTACGGAGATGGCAATGACATTGCTGCCGGATGGCGGGACTGCGGATATGAACGCAGAAGATACTGCGGCGGAACCGGTTTATACCGGCGTTATGGCGCGCGGCAGGAAACAGGAAGAATTTGAGGAAGGCGGACGGGCGCCGTTTGCTTACCTTGAGGAGGAGCAGAACCTGAATTTTCCGGCTTTTTCAGCGGAAACGGTTGACGAAGATGCGCCGCTGACGAGCTTTCAGATTGCGGGAAAATGGCTGCGACAGGCTGCCGATTTGCGCAACTACTGGGCGTTGCTTGAGAATTTCGGGGCACAGGCTGCAGAGTATAAGTGGGCGTATGATGAAGGGAAGTTCGGCACATTTGAAGCAGGGGCGTTCGGCCGGGAGCTTTTAAAAGCCGGGGCAAGAGGTTTGGGCGCGAATACGCTGCGGACGGCAGGGAATGTCCTGTCGATGTTCGGCGCCAATCTTGAAAGCCGGAATGCCGGTACGGCGGCGGTTACGGCGGGTGCCGGGCTTCTGGTGCCGGAAACGGGGAAAATTTTTAAAAACATCGGCGACAAACTGGGCGAATATGCCGGCAAAATCGAAAATTCGGAATTACTGGCACCGGCAGCGGAAGCTTACAGTGCAGATCCGAACTGGTCGAAACTGGCAAATGTTCTGGGACAGGGATCGTCACAGGTTCTGGCAATGGGAACCATGGCCAAATTTATCGGTTCGGGGCCGACTTACGGTTTGTTTGCCGGGGGCGGCGCCGGAGAAATCTTTAAGGAGTCCTATGCCAAGGACGGGGATATTGACACTGCCAATACGCTGGCACTTATTTCCGGCGGCACAACTTTTGCGATTGATAAGCTTTTCAGCCCGTTACCGAAACAGATAGAAAAAGACGCGCGGATAACCTCCAAAATGATTGCACGTGAAATTGCAGGGGCGCCGCTGCGCGAGGCAGGAACGGAAGTCTTGCAGCAGATGATGGCGGAAAACCTTGTGCGCAAGGTCGGCATTGATGATACGCAGGATTTGTTTGAAGGGCTGATTGAAAGCGCACTGGGGGCAATTGCAGGTTCTTCGGCGCTGATGGCTGCCGACGGAAGCGTTTATTATGCGCGCAAGACATATGAGGATGCCCGGCAGAGAATGCTGTTGCGCGGTGTGACGGCGGAGGAAATCGAGCTTTACAAAAACAATATGATGGAACTGCTAAAGAGCAAACCTGATGCTTTCGGAAAGGTTTTGAACTACGTTCTGGAGCGGAATTTGCAGCGGATAAGCGAAGGGGAAACTTTTGCGCAGGGCGGTGCCGATGCGGCGAATGCGACGGTGGCGGCAAAGCGGCAAAACAGAAGCCTGGCGCAGGTACGCCAAGATGTCAAGGGGTTTCGCCGTTTGTTTGACGAAGTATACAAACGTTCGCTTAAAGCTACCGGAGACACAGGGAAAGCGAGAATTGCCGCCGGCATGATGCAAGCCAATATGATGGCACTGTACGAGATTGACGGCGGATTTTCTCCGGCTTCCCTTTTTGCGGGGCAGATACCGGAATATAAGCAACTGGCGTATCAGGAGTTTCAGAAACGACTGTCGCCCGAAGCGGCGGTGATGTTTCAGTTCGGCGGGGTCGAAGCCAAATTTGCCGATTTCAAAAAACTGGCGGAGGCATATAAACTGGAACAGCAGGATTACAGCCCGCGGCTTATCTGGTCAAGAACCGGATGGTATCGCGGCGGGGACGGACGGTGGCGTTTTGAAATCAATGATTCCGGCGCTAAGCTGAAAATACACACCGACGTTAAGGCTGACGACCTTCCCAAGCGGTACTGGCAGACGTATATCCGGAAACTGGAGGAAATGGAAGGGCATGATATTCTCGGGCTCAGAAGTTATGAACGGCTGATTTTTCAGGATAAGGCAATTATTAAAGAGCTTTACAATTATCTGTACAGCGATTTTATCGACTTCTTAGACAAGCATTACCAGCGCAATATGGCGGTCGGTCTTAACCGCAGCGGGTATTTTGAGTTTCGGGATCTGGAAGGAGATTTTGAGGCGGAAGTCAAAGCCCAGAGGGCACTTGCCGATTCGAGGCTTTATGCCCTGTCTGACGGATACGGGCTGAGGGAAGAGGAATTGCGCGATAAGCAGGACTGGAGCCGGATGCCTATCTATCTGAAAGACAAAAGCCTTAAAGAAGTTTTGATTGACCGGGGCGAACTGGTTATTCCCGACGGCGGGGAAAACGGCACGGCGGCTAACCGAAACGGAGAAGTGCAGAGTGCAGAAAACGGCAGCTATATACAAAAAACCTCCCCCAGGCGGTCCCGGCTACAAATCCGGGTGTCGGATAGGGAGGAAAACGGTACGCCGTTTTTTGATAATGTAGAGGCTGCCGGAGAAAATGTCAAGAGCGCATCAGGCGAAGTACTGCTGAATGTCAGTGCCGATAGATATCAGGCGAGAAATGACTCTGATTTTAAGGCGAAAATGGAAAAACTGCTCGTTTCGTATCAGGGGCGGAAAATATATAATCCGTCGCTGGGGAGAGAAGTGGAAATCAAAAATCTTCCGGTTGAGGACAGACATATCTGGAATGGTAGCCGGGAACTTTTAATTCCTTATCTGCCCATGTTGCTGGGAACGGCGGTTTTTAACGTTAAGAAAGCGCCGCACGGTTCGAATTCTGTGACAGCGGGAGAAAGAAACTCTTACAAGGCGTATTTTCCGGTGATGATTAACGGCGAGCTGATAAACAGCCGAATGACGGTCAAGGAGGACGACAAGGGGGATTTATTCTGGGACTTGCGGCTGGAAGACGTTTCACGCAAGGAAATCGAGGACGATTTGCGCAAGAGCACAGGAGAGGTTATTTCGTATGACGACTATCTGGCCGAGCAGCGGCGCAAAGCGGAAGAACTGGCGAAAAGCAGGCGTTCCCCGTGGCTCAGGAAGACTGCTTCCAATGACAATTTCCCTGCAGTCGACCGGTTTTATACCAAGGAACAGATGAAGGTTATCCGCTCGACGCTTGAGGAAACGAAGTATCTGGAATTTTTGGAAAAGATATGGAAAGACGATACGAGCGTCGAGAAAAATTTTCAGACGCTGCGGGAGTTTCTGGACGTGCACGAAGCGGCAACGCCGGAACTGTTCGAATATCAGGCAGAAGTGGGGGAGGAACTGCTGGAACGCGTTCTCAAACGGCGCGAAGCGGCGCAGCGGATGGGAATACCCGAAGGGCCGGAACTTTATATGGATTTGAACAAAGAGCTGGCGTACCGTACCTATCTGGCGGCGCAGGGCGATTATCACAAACCGTACCGCAATATGGCGTATCGTCCTGATTTTTATCGGGAAGCGCATACGCCCCGGCTGATGAGCGACCTGTTTTTCAATCAGGAGAAATACCGCTATCTGCTGCCGGCACAGAAGGTGCAGATTGCCGAAATGCTGGACAAAGTTCACCGGATTTACCGCCTGCATCGGGAAACCGAATTTGCACGCAAGGCGGAACAACGCGACATTCGGGCGGCAAACGCCTATATTGCCGAACATTACGAGGGCGGAGACGAAAGCCTGCGCCGGTATTGGGAAGAACGGCAGCTGCTGCTGGAGAGGAAGGAAGTCCGGCTCGGCGACTTGCTGGAACATCAGGAGCTTTACCGCAACTATCCCGATATGGAAGACGTTATGGTCAGGTTTGAGGAGCTGGCAAATGACGAAGGGTATCATTTTTATCATGACAAAACCAGCAATGCCGACGTTTTGGAGATTGATCCGCGGCAGTTCGACTACGCCAATCTGAAAGACCTGCTGCTGAGGGGAGCTGCATTTGCCATTCAGATGCGGGAAGGGTTCGATCCGGCGCTGACGCCGACGCAGCGGCGCAATTTTATGGACCGCCACATCCATATGGCGCGAAAGGAAATTGCCCCGGTGTTTAACAAGGAGCTGACGGCGTTTCTCGGCAAATACCTGCCGGGGGAAAAGCAACGCGATTACCTGGTTGAGCGGGAGGTTCCCCTGCCGCTGTTGGGACTTTATCGGAGCGAGGCGAAATCCGCGGCCGGACAGCAAACCGGCGCGGATACGGCTGAAACGGCGGTTTCAGGAGCGAGAGCCGGAGGTGATGCAGTCGGGACAACGGCTTCTGAGGCGAGAGTCGGAGATGATGCAGTCGGAACGGCGGCTTCTGAGGTGCGAGCCGACGGGAACGAACCGGAAATCCTGACGTACAGGGAGATTGATTTCGACCGTTTGTACGAAAAACTCAACGAACGCTATGGCAGCGCGCAGCTGGATCCGGACGAGCGGCAAATCGGCGATTTTGCGTATTCAGCTTTGCAAAACCTGCGCGAGGCGATGAATTCGGAAATCTTGACGCGGGCGCGGATGAGTTCGGGATATGCGGTAGCGGCGCCGTTTCCGTGGGGCGGCGTTACATCGCAGGGCAATATCGATGTGCGGGCGATGCTGCGCCGACAGGACTACAGCGACTGGCAGCGGTCGTTTTCGTATTGGGATGAGAAGAACCTGCCGCCTCCGACCGACAGAACGCGCCTGACGTATGCCGATTTGGAGAAAATCGCAAGCAATTTCGACAAAGACATAGCGTTTAAGCCTGATTTTATGCGTTCTGTGCCCGACGACGAAACGGCAGCACCGACGCCGCAAAAAAGGCTGAAGTCGACGCTTGATGTCTTGGCGAAAGGGGCTTTTGATGCGGCGGACAAGACATTGTACCTGTTTGAAACGGCCGATGCGGAAACGATTGTGCATGAAACGTTCCATTATCTGAGCCAGATTTTGAAGAGCCCGGATTTGAACGGCAATATGCTGGCAAAGCGGGCTTATTACCGCCTGATGGACAATTACCGCAAGGAGCTTCTGCACCGCTACGAACCGGTGAACTACAAAGGCGGGTATATGCTTGTCTATAAACGTGGCGAACGGGTCATGCCGGAACTGCCGCGACGGTTTTCTACGCCGGAAGCGGCAATTGAGGCCGGCGTGGAAGAAATGTTCGTGCAGCGTTTTATGGACGCCATCGGCGGCCGGCTGACGGTCGAGCGGGATAGCGAGCAGCTATTGCATAATTTTTACATTGTCTGGCTGGACAAGGTGACGAAACTGCTTGACCTGACTCCTGCAAAAACCGGCAGCGGCGGAAAACAACTGTTTGATGCGGTCGGGAATATGCTGGGCAAGGCCGGGCGGATGCTGAAGGAACGGTATAAACCCGAGAAATAGGCCGGGGCGGGGCGCGGCGGCAGTCAGAAAGCATATCGGCTGAGTGCGGCTGCCGCGCTTTTGAAACTGCCGCACTTTTGGGGCTGCGGCGTTCCGACGGCGGAATTTTGGGGCGGAAACTTTGCCACAGGAGTTTTGCAACGCTGATTTTCGGCATAAGGAAAAGCTTGCAAATAAACTAAGGCTGTTCTATAATGTCTGAAAATGTTTTTTTACGGAGTAGGGCATTATGGATAATCAGGAAATTTCCCGGTTGAAAGCCAGAGGCAAAGCAGAACTGCTGGCGTTTGTATTGTTTTTGACGCTTTTGGGCGGAGCGGCGGCGGAATACCGCAGAGAAACTGCTCCTTTGGCGACGGCGGCAGTCGTTTTTGAGAGAGGAAAAGCCAGCCGGGCTGCGGAAAGTCGCCGCGAAACAGTACAGCCTGCAGCGGTCGAAGCCGATAAAAAGGCTGGAATTTCCGCAGCCGAAACAACGGTAAGCAGTGCGGAGACAACCGGCTCGAAAGTAACGACAATCGGAACGGAAACAGCTGCAATGAAGGCGAGGGCTCCGGTTTCGGTTTTATCGGCTCCGGCGGCAGAAGAAATTGCAGCAAGAGCGGAGAACGGACAGAATGTTTCCGGCGGCAGCCAGGCAGTTCAGGGGGCGGAGCAGGCGGAAATTTCCGGCGAGGCATTGACCGAATTTTTGGACTTTATGCAGGAAACGAAAGAAAAAGTTGATGCCGTAAGCAAACCGGAATCGGCGTTGGCAAAAATCAGTCAGCCCGAAACGGCGGCAAAGCCGGCCTCCCGCTCCGAAACGATTGCTTTTGAGGAAGGGAAGATAGAAATTTATGACAGTGAGAAAGGCGTTGTTGCCGTAGAAGAAACGGTGGGAGGAAATGCCGTTCCGGCAGACAGCGGCGCCAAAGCTTCTTCCAACGGAGAGGCTGCTGGTGCGGAGGTGTCGCGGAGTTCTGCCGGTGCCGGAGAGGCAGCGGGCGCGGTTGAAAATCAGGCTGAGGGGGCTGACAAAGCTGTTTCCGGCGGAGAGACTGCAGGTGCGGAGATGTCGCGGAGTTCTGCCGGAGAAACCGCAGGTGCGGCGGAGCAGCGGAGTTCTGCCAGTGCCGGAGAGGTCACGGGCGCGGTTGAAAATCTGGCTGAGGGGGCTGACAAAGCTTCTTCCAACGGAGAGGCTGCTGGTGCGGAGATGTCGCGGAGTTCTGCCGGTGCCGGAGAGGCAGCGGGGGCAGCTGAAAATCGGGCTGAGGGGGCTGACAAAGCTTCTTCCGGCGGACAGGCTGCTGGTGCGGCGGAGCAGCGGAGTTCTGCCGGTGCCGGAGAGGTCACGGACGTGGTTGAAACAAAAGGTGTTAATGATGTCGAAAAGCCGGTGGTGCTGATACCGGGGCAAAAAGACGGTGAATCGGCCGAAACAACAGAAAATCAGACTCAACCTACTGTAACAGCACAAGAAAATATTTCTTCCGAAACTTCCGTATCAGCGGGAGGAGGGGCTGTCGATATGATGAAGGATATTGCGGCGCGTCAGCAGGAGGCAAATTCAGCGCAAAAGTAGTTTTTATAACATATTGAAAATAAATCAATTATTTTACGTTAACTGATTTTTTGCAAAAAAAATCAAAAAAATGGAAAGAAAGTGTTGACTTATTATTTTTTTATCTATATAAACGCTTTTGTTCCGACCAATGGTCCCATCGTCTAGTGGTTAGGACATCGCCCTTTCACGGCGGTAACATGGGTTCAAATCCCGTTGGGATCACCAATTCAAACGGCGCTCTTTTCAGGGCGCCGTTTTGCTATATGGGGACGAGGCTTTCAGCGAGTTTGAATGTTCTTTTGTGAAAATCGTATTTGGGGAGTTTTTATGAATTCGTTTGCATCTGGCTTGGTAAACAGAGTGTGCAGACAAAGAGTTTGCGCTGATTTTATAACAATTGAAGAAATGCCTTGAAGTTTTAAGTTTTGGATATTACAATGCCCAGCTAAAATGATATATTGGGGTAAACAATGGAAAATATTGTTCGTGTCGGGGTTGGAATTTATATTTTTAATCAAGAACATCAAGTTCTTTTGGGGCAGAGAAAAAGCGTTCACGGATTTGGATGCTGGTGTCCGCCCGGAGGGCACCTTGAATTTGGTGAGACGAACGAACAAGCTGCTATTCGGGAAGTAAAAGAAGAAACAAATCTTGATATTTGCGAAGATGATTTGAGTTTGCGAGGCGTTACCAATGATTTTTATTCTCAAACTCAAAAGCATTATATTACATTGCATTTCTTTTGCACTAAGTTTGTCGGTACGCCGCAAGTTATGGAAAAAGACAAATGTGTGTGTTGGAAATGGTTTGACGTGAATAATCTTCCAGAGAATTTACTTCTATCCAATCAGAATTTTATAAAAAAATGTTCTTTAGAGTGTTTGTAGATGAGCATCAGAGAAAAGGCGTATTTTGAACGCCGGGTTTGCTATTGCTGCGAGAAGGATATTGTGACTCCGCATAAGTTTTATTCGGAAATGTGCGAAAGTTGCGGAGAATTAAATTATCAAAAAAGAATACAACGGATTGATTTACGCAATCATCATGCATTGGTTACCGGCGGCAGAATTAAAATCGGGTTTGAAACAGCTCGTTTGCTGTTGGAAATGGGAGCTGATGTTACGGTAACATCCCGTTTTCCGAACGATACGTTGAAAAGATTTCAAAAACTTGAGAATTTTAATCAGTATCAACCGCGTTTGCATATTATTGGCGCGGACTTTCGTTTTGTACAGTCGGTGCAGAGTGTAATAGAGTTTTTTAAGGGCAAACCGTTAGATATTTTAATCAACAACGCAGCACAAACAGTACGCAGACCGGCTCCTTTTTATAAGCATTTGTTGGAGGCGGAGTTGCAAAGGCCTGCTTTGGAAAATATTGTTTCTTCCGGAATTAAAGTCTTAGCCGATACAAAACTTAATTTGCCGGCTCAAAACAAACGGTTGACTTCAGCGGAGATGTCGCAGTTGGCATTATTGCCGGAGGATCTGATTACGAATGAGAAAATTTTTCCTGCCGGAAAATATGATAAAGATGGCCAACAGCTGGATTTGCGCGATAATAACAGTTGGATGTATGAATTGGAAGATGTTTCTCTGGTAGAGATGTATGAAATTTTGCAAATTAATCTGATAGCTCCTTTTTTGCTGAATACAAAGCTGCTGCCTGTTTTGCAGCAGAATAAAAATATGGCTTTTATTATTAATGTTTCGGCTATGGAAGGCAATTTTTATGCGCCACGCAAACACAGTCGCCATCCACATACGAATATGGCGAAAGCTGCATTGAATATGATGACAAGGACTGTTGCGGAACATTATAAAAATTTGGGCGTTTTTATGAATAGTGTTGATACGGGATGGATAACCAATGAGAAACCTAATCCACAAAATTTGGGCGAAAACGAGCGAAAATCCAAGATGGCGATTGACGAAACAGATGGCGCCATGAGAGTATTGGATCCAATTATTTCAGCCTTACAAAATAAAGAACCTCAGTATGGAAAATTATTTAAGAATTACAGAGAATATAAATGGTAAATTTGGAGAGAATTTGTTTTGCCGGAATATGAATGTGTTTGTAGTTTTTTTTATTTCAAAGCCGTTTGAGGATTTAATATTTTGGTTCGTAAACCGTGAGTTGAGCATCACCAATACTAACGGCACTCTTTTCAGGGCGCCGTTTTGCTATGCGTGACGAGGCTTTCAGCGGGTCTGAATGTTCTTTTGTGAAAATCGTATTTGGGAAGTTTTTACGAATTCGCTTGACGATAATCCTTTGTTTTTACAGTGCAATAAATTTTTATGCTATAAAATGGAAAAATATCTTGACTTAAAGTATGCTCTAAAATTTATCATTTTCGTGTCTGATATTTATGAGTTATTTTTCGGAGGGAAAAATGAAGATTTTTTTATTTTTATTGGCTGTCGTGGCGGTAATTTTGGCGTGGCGGTTTTATCCGGTAAATTCCTGGGACAAAACTTTTCCAAAAAGCGACAATGTTACTGTTAAAAAGGTAAAATTTAAAAATCGCTACGGTATTGAGCTGGTCGGGGATTTATACATACCCAAAAATAAAGTGACTGAAAAACTGCCGGCGATTGCCGTTTCCGGCCCTTTTGGTGCGGTTAAAGAGCAATCATCCGGTTTGTATGCTCAAACAATGGCGGAGAAAGGTTTTATTACTTTGGCTTTTGATCCGTCTTATACGGGCGAAAGCGGCGGACATCCGCGTTTAGTCGCCTCACCGGATATCAATACGGAAGACATGAGTGCCGCAGTTGATTTTTTGAGTGTGCAAGATGATGTTGATGCCGATAAAATAGGCGTTATCGGAATTTGCGGATTTGGCGGTTTTGCTTTAAACGCTGCGGCGATGGATACAAGGATAAAGGCAACTGTTACTTCGACGATGTATGATATGAGCAGAGTTAATGCCAACGGCTATTTTGATACAATGGATAAGGAAGACCGTTATAAGCTTAAGCAAAAACTTAATGCCCAACGTACGGAAGACTTTAGAAACGGAACTTATGCAGCAGAAGCAGGGCTGCCGGATAAATTAACAGGAAAAGAACCGCAGTTTGTTAAGGATTATTATGATTATTACAAAACACCGCGCGGATATCATAAGCGTTCTAAAAACTCAAATACGGGCTGGAACATGACATCTTCTTTGTCGTTTATCAATATGCCCATTTTGGCTTACAGCGATGAAATTAAGAGTGCGGTTCTGATGATTCACGGCGAGAATGCTCATAGCCGCTATTTCAGCGAAGATGCTTATAAAAAACTGGTTGGCAATAACAAAGAACTTATGATTATTCCTAATGCCAACCATACAGATTTATATGATAAAACTGATATAATCCCGTTTGATAAAATAACGCAATTTTTCAGAGATAATTTGAAATAAGCGGAATTTTATCCGGTTTGTGATAAACATCAGCAATGCAACCAGCGCTCTCTTCAGAGCGCTGGTTTGTTGTGCGGGACGAGGCTTCCGGCTGGTTTGAATGTTCGTCTGTGAAAATCGCATTGCGGGAAGATGTAACGAACTCGTGTACTGGCAATCTTTTATTTTTTGACAGCATTATCGGGTTTGAAGTTCGTCGGGGTTCGGAAAATATTTTGCTCATTTTATGGTTTTTTATTTTTGTGTTGACAAGTTGAAAATATGATTTTATATAATAGTCAAATATTAGACTATCAAATAATTTACTAAACGGATTTTATATGAAAAGGGAAGAAGTCAGAGCGTTTGTTAACCAATATTGCCATTTGCGGGATGTACAGTATGCGGCGTATACGGCTTGTGCGAGAAGACATAATTTAACGACAAATGAATTGTTTGTTCTGGATATTATTTGGTTTGCAGAGGATGGCTGTTTGCAGTCTTATATTTGTGAAAGAATGTCGGCAACCAAACAAACCATAAGCGCGATAATCAAAAAATTTTGGAAATCAGGTTATGTAACCCTTGCCGAATCTGAAACAGACCGGCGCAATAAAATCATCCGTTTTACTGATAAAGGCTATGACTATGCGAAAAAAATTATTCCTCCGGCGGCAAATGCAGAGATTGACGCGATGGCTGAGTTGGCTAAATCGGAAAATATTGCCGAGTTAGTACGGTTGACAATGTTATTTTCTGGTCTGATGAAGAGAAAATTTGATGAATTGAAATAGGATTATATTAAAATGGAACTTTATGAAGCAATTGAAAAACGCAGGACAATCCGGGATTTTGAAGATAAACCGGTTGATATGGAAGTTATCAAAAAAATTCTTTCCGCAGGTTTGAAAGCCCCGACAAACAATCACTTGCGCCAATGGGAATTTGTGATTATCAATGATAAAAAAGAACGTTTACGCGTACTGAAGCTGGAAGATATGACAAATCCCGATGATTGTGACAAGATGCTGGATGGTTTCGGCATGACCGATACAGACCAAAGGGGAATGTATCATATCGCAATGCCAAAGCAGTTTTCCATGTTATATAATTCAGGATGTTTAATCTTGCCTTTCTTTAAGTTGCGTGAACCGTTGTTGCAACCGACTTGTCTTAGCTCTTTAAATGAATTTGCCTCTATTTGGCTTTGCATTGAAAATATTTTGTTGGCGGCTGCCGCGGAAGGCATATTCGGCGTTACCCGTATTCCGATGACAGAGGAATTGGAACATATTAAAAAAGCAATCAATCATCCTGACGATTATGCGATGCCTTGTTACATTGCTTTGGGATATCCTGCCAAAGATGCAAAAATACCGGTGCAAAAAGTTATTA
>ERZ1106983.683-NODE-683-length-38370-cov-2.681248_pt1 | contig 38370 bp, 37 predicted proteins | sample MGYA00403693_ERZ1106983 | MGnify/ENA primary metagenome ERZ1106983 (study PRJEB35170, sample SAMEA104062420) | human gut metagenome | biome: human gut; feature: human-associated habitat; material: faeces | place: Denmark | collected 2012-07-13 ...
AGCAGCTTTACGGGGATAAGGTTATTAACCGCCCGCGCGTCTTCCAGTGGTTACTGCGCCTTGAGCCTGAACTGTCTCACTTCAAAGCCGGTACGTACCGCTTTACCCCAGGTATGACCGTCAGGCAGATGTTGCAGGTGCTGGAGAGCGGCAAAGAGGCCCAGTTCCCGCTGCGGTTTGTTGAGGGGATGCGCTTAAGCGATTACCTCAAACAGCTGCGTGACGCACCCTATATCAAACACACGTTAAAAGACGACAGCTATCAGACGGTCGCTGAGGTGCTGAAATTCGAGCATCCTGAGTGGGTGGAAGGCTGGTTCTGGCCGGATACCTGGATGTACACGGCGGGCACAACCGACGTTGCTATTCTGAAACGCGCACATAAAAAAATGGTCGCGGCGGTGGAGTCAGCGTGGGAAGGGCGTGTAGATGGCCTGCCCTATAAGGATCAAAACCAGTTCGTCACCATGGCCTCGATCATTGAAAAAGAGACGGCCGTTGCGGCAGAGCGCGATCAGGTCGCTTCGGTATTTATCAATCGTCTGCGCATCGGCATGCGTCTGCAAACCGATCCCACCGTCATCTACGGTATGGGCGAGAGTTATAGCGGCAAGATATCCAGAAAAGATCTGGAGACGCCAACAGCGTATAATACCTACGTGATCGCAGGCCTGCCTCCAGGCCCGATTGCGACGCCGAGTGAAGCCTCATTACGAGCCGCGGCGCACCCGGCCAAAACACCGTACCTCTATTTTGTGGCTGACGGAAAAGGGGGGCATACCTTTAATACCAACCTTGCCAGCCATAATCGCTCTGTTCAGGACTATCTGAAGGCACTTAAGGAAAAAAATGCGCAGTAAATACATTGTCATTGAGGGACTCGAAGGGGCGGGTAAAACCACCGCCCGCAACGTGGTGGTTGATACGCTAAAAGCGCTTGGCGTTGCGGACATGGTGTTTACCCGTGAACCAGGCGGTACGCAGCTGGCTGAAAAGCTGCGTAGCCTTGTGCTGGATATCAAATCCGTTGGCGACGAGGTCATCACTGACAAAGCCGAAGTGTTGATGTTCTACGCGGCGCGCGTGCAGCTGGTAGAAACGGTGATCAAACCTGCACTGGCAGAAGGGAAATGGGTGATTGGCGATCGTCATGACTTGTCGACCCAGGCGTATCAGGGCGGTGGTCGGGGGATTGACCAGACGATGTTAGCAACGCTGCGCGACGCCGTGCTCGGTGATTTCCGTCCCGACCTGACGCTCTATCTGGACGTGACGCCCGAAGTCGGCCTGAAGCGTGCCCGCGCGCGCGGTGAACTGGACCGCATCGAACAAGAGTCTTTTGACTTCTTCAACCGTACCCGAGCGCGCTACCTTGAACTGGCGGAGCAGGATGCTTCCATTTGCACTATTGATGCAACACAGTCTCTGGACGAGGTGACGCGCGCAATTCAGAAGACGGTCGCGCAGTGGCACCAGGAGCAACAGGCATGAAATGGTATCCATGGTTGCGCCCGCACTTTGAACAGTTGATCAACAGCTATCAGGCGGGGCGGGGCCATCATGCGTTACTGATTCAGGCATTGCCAGGAATGGGCGATGATGCGCTCATTTACGCTATCACCCGTTTCCTGATGTGTCAGCAGCCGGAAGGGCATAAAAGCTGCGGTAAATGCCGTGGCTGCCAGCTGATGCAAGCGGGCACACATCCGGACTATTACACGCTGGAGCCTGAAAAGGGCAAAAGCACGCTCGGGATTGACGCCGTGCGTGAAGTCAGTGAAAAACTGTATGAACACGCGCGGCTTAACGGGGCCAAAGTGGTCTGGCTGAAAGATGCCGCGCAGCTTACCGAGGCGGCGGCGAACGCGCTGCTCAAAACCCTGGAAGAGCCACCGGAGAAAACCTGGTTCTTCCTGTCATGTCGTGAACCGGGACGATTACTGGCGACACTGCGCAGTCGCTGCCGTCTTCATCACCTCGCAGTACCTCAGGAAGCATGGGCGCTCACCTGGATTGAACGCGAAGTGACGGTGTCACAAGACGCGGCCCAGAGTGCGCTGCGGCTGTGCAGCGGCGCGCCAGCGGCGGCTCTGGCGTTGCTTCAGGCGGATGTCTGGTCCCAGCGTGAAACGCTGTGTCGTGCCGTCGAATCCGCGCTGGATAGCGGCGACTGGTTGAGTTTGCTGCCTGCCCTGAACAGCGATCAGGCGACCGAGCGCCTGCACTGGCTGGCCGCTTTACTGCTGGATGCGCTTAAACTTCAACAGGGGGCAACGCTTCTGACCAACCTTGACGTCTGGTCGCTGGTGAACACCCTGGCGAATCGCCTGTCGGGCGTCTCGTTGCGCGCTATCCTTCATGATGTTTGCCAGAGTCGCGAACAACTTTTGACAGTAACCGGTCTTAATCGCGAGCTTTTACTGACAGACCAGTTACTGCGAATCGAACACTACCTGCAACCAGGCGTGATACCGCCTGTTTCCCATCTCTGAGAGAGACATTATGTTTTTAGTCGACTCACACTGCCATCTTGATGGTCTGGATTATCAATCTCTGCATAAAAACGTCGATGACGTGCTGGAAAAAGCCGCCGCCCGCGATGTCAAATTCTGTCTGGCCGTGGCAACCACGCTGCCGGGCTACCGCTCCATGCGCGAACTGGTTGGCGTTCGCGATAACGTCGTCTTCTCCTGCGGCGTTCATCCACTGAACCAGGAGGACGCGTATGACGTGGAAGATTTACGTCGTCTGGCGGCAGAAGAGGGCGTGGTGGCGATGGGTGAGACCGGGCTTGACTATTTTTACACGCCGGAAACTAAACCACGCCAGCAGGCGTCCTTCCGTCACCATATCCGCATTGGCCGCGAGCTGAACAAACCCGTCATTGTGCATACCCGCGATGCGCGCGCCGATACGCTGGCGATCCTGCGGGAAGAAAAGGTGACGGATTGCGGTGGCGTACTACACTGTTTCACAGAAGACAGAGAAACGGCGGGCAAGCTGCTTGATTTGGGGTTTTATATCTCGTTTTCGGGGATCGTAACGTTCCGTAATGCTGAGCAGCTGCGTGATGCTGCGCGTTATGTTCCGCTCGATCGCATTCTGGTGGAAACAGACTCGCCGTATCTGGCACCGGTGCCGCATCGCGGCAAAGAGAACCAGCCAGCGATGACGAGAGACGTGGCTGAGTATATGGCCGTTCTGAAGGGCGTCAGCATTGAAGAGCTGGCTCGTGCGACGACGGAAAATTTCTCCATGCTGTTCCACATCGACCCCGCCCGCCTGCAATCTGTCTGATACACCTGTTTTTTTTAGGCTCGTAATTAATAAATAAAGCGAGTAAAGTTCACCGCCTCATTTGGGGCGGTGATGGTGTTTTTAGACACATCCAGACATGCTTTTTGTAAATATCTGAAAGTTTTTTGGCCGTCTTGAACTGAAACGTGATAGCCGTCAAACAAACCCAGAGGGAATTATTTTACTCTGTGTAATAAATAAAGGGCGCTTAGATGTCCTGTCCACGGCACGGTACTCCCCCCGGGCCAATGCGTGAAAGCGTAAAAAAAGCACAAATACTCAGGAGCACTCTCAATTATGTTTAAGAATGCATTTGCTAACCTGCAAAAGGTCGGTAAATCGCTGATGCTGCCAGTATCCGTACTGCCTATCGCAGGTATCCTGCTGGGCGTCGGTTCTGCTAACTTCAGCTGGCTGCCAGCCGTAGTTTCCCACGTGATGGCCGAAGCAGGCGGTTCTGTTTTTGCTAACATGCCGCTGATCTTCGCGATCGGTGTTGCTCTGGGCTTCACCAATAACGACGGTGTATCTGCACTGGCTGCAGTGGTTGCCTACGGCATCATGGTGAAAACCATGGCGGTGGTTGCGCCGCTGGTTCTGCATTTACCGGCTGAAGAGATCGCCGCGAAACACCTGGCGGACACCGGTGTTCTGGGCGGTATCATCTCCGGTGCGATTGCAGCGTATATGTTTAACCGCTTCTATCGCATCAAGCTGCCTGAGTATCTGGGCTTCTTCGCGGGCAAGCGTTTCGTTCCGATCATCTCTGGTCTGGCAGCGATTTTCACTGGTGTGATCCTGTCCTTCATCTGGCCACCAATCGGTTCCGCTATTCAGACCTTCTCTCAGTGGGCTGCTTACCAGAACCCGGTTGTGGCGTTCGGTATCTACGGCTTCATCGAGCGCTGCCTGGTACCATTTGGTCTGCACCACATCTGGAACGTTCCATTCCAGATGCAGATTGGTGAATTCACTAACGCAGCAGGTCAGGTATTCCACGGCGATATCCCACGCTACATGGCAGGCGACCCAACTGCAGGCAAACTGTCTGGTGGCTTCCTGTTCAAAATGTACGGTCTGCCGGCTGCTGCGATTGCAATCTGGCACTCTGCTAAACCAGAGAACCGTGCAAAAGTGGGCGGTATCATGATCTCCGCGGCGCTGACCTCGTTCCTGACCGGTATCACCGAGCCGATCGAGTTCTCCTTCATGTTCGTTGCGCCGATCCTGTACATCATCCATGCTGTACTGGCTGGCCTGGCGTTCCCAATCTGTATCCTGCTGGGTATGCGTGACGGTACGTCCTTCTCTCACGGTCTGATCGACTTCATCGTTCTGTCCGGTAACAGCAGCAAACTGTGGCTGTTCCCAATCGTGGGTGCGTGCTATGCCGTTGCTTACTACACCATCTTCCGCGTGCTGATCAAAGCACTGGACCTGAAAACTCCGGGTCGTGAAGATGCAACTGAAGACAGCAAAGCAGGCGTGACCAGCGAAATGGCTCCAGCACTGGTAGCCGCGTTCGGTGGTAAAGAGAACATCACTAACCTGGACGCGTGTATTACTCGTCTGCGTGTGAGCGTTGCCGATGTCGCAAAAGTTGACCAGCCGGGCCTGAAAAAATTGGGCGCAGCAGGTGTTGTTGTTGCAGGTTCTGGTGTTCAGGCAATCTTCGGTACCAAATCCGATAACCTGAAAACCGAAATGGATGAGTACATCCGCAACAACTAAGTTGTGATGTGGGGAGACTGAGGCAGCCGAATGGCTGCCTTTTTTATTTGTGCGGCCTGTTCAGCCCGGTGGCGGCTACGCCTTACCGGGCCTACGTGAAACGAATCGTCACCCGGCGAGAAGCGCGAACAAAAAAAGGGAGCCATTCGGCTCCCTATTAATACGTCTGAGCGATCAGAACTGGTAGCTTGCCGTTACGCTGACGTTTCGGGGTTCACCATAAACCAGTGAGCCCTGAACGTTGGTATCGTAAGTCTTGTCGAACAGATTGTTCAGATTCCCCTGCAGAGAGAAATTCTTCGTGACCTGATAGCGGGTGAAGAGATCAACCAGCGCATAGCTGCCTTGTTCCGCACGCCATGTTCCGTAAGGTGTGGCAACGTCGCTGTAAACGCGGTTTTGCCAGTTAACACCGCCACCCACGGTCAGTGCAGGCATCGCTGGCAGACGGTAACTGGTGAACAGTTTAACCGTCGTGCGCGGTAGATAAGGGTTAACGTCTTTACCGTCGCTGTCTTCAGCCAGGTAGCGCGTCGCGCCAAAGGTCATTTGCCAGTTGTCCGTCAGCGCGCCGTTAATTTCAAATTCAACGCCTTTACTTACTGTGCCGTCTACGCCTTCATAAGCGGTATCGGTTGACCCCTGAATCACGCGCCCCGTACTCTGCGCCACGTTATCCTGCTCGATGCGGAAGACAGAGAGCGTTGTGGTCAGTCGGCTGTTCATCCAGTCCGACTTCAGGCCCACTTCATAATTGTTGCCGGTGATTGGGTCGAGATACCTGCCGGTGCTGTCACGGTAGTTCTGTGGCTGGAAGATGGAGGTATAGCTGGCATAGGCAGACCAGTTATCATCAATGTCATAGACAAGACCCGCATACGGCGTGGTATGGTTTTTTTCCATACCATAAGTCATGGTGTCGACGCTCCAGTTCGTATAGCGGGCACCGAGAATCAAATGCAGAGGATCGGCCAACGAAATGCGCGTCGCGGCGTAGAGCGATTTCATATTCGTTTTGTCGTCCTGGGCCAGCGCCTGCGATCCCCAGTTTGTTTCCGGGAAATGACCGTCATAGTCGTAGAAATTACCGAATTCGTCCGGATATACGTTCGCCCACGCGTTGGTGTAACGGTTCGTTTGACGACTGAAGCTGCCGCCGAACATCACGGTATGCTGGCGGCCAAACAGGTCATAGCCACCATCGGCAAACAGATCGACTGCGTCTACCTTACGCTTCCCGCTGTTCCAGCCCGTCCCGCCGATGTAGCCGTAGTCCGGTCCATAATTCGAATAAGGCCCAACCAGCATGCCGGTTGATTTGTCCACATAAGCGTCAAGGTACAGGGCTTTACTGTCGAATTTGGCCTCGGTATGGGTGGCATTCAGCGTGGCCTGCCAGGTGTCGGCAAAGCGTTGCTTGAAGGTGGCGAAAACTTTGTTGAATTCTTTGTCGTTATAGGCCCAGTCTGGCGCGGTGCTGTGGGCGCGATCGTAATGCCTTACGCTACCGTCCGTGTTCCAGCGCGGTAAGCCGCCCCAGGTCTGGTTGTTCACGTCAATGCGCTGATATTCGTAACCAGCCGAAAATGAGGTGGTATCGCCCAGGTCTGCATCAAGAATGTCGGAGAAGAAGGTTTTCTTCTGATTGTAGTTATCGAGCCAGGAGTCATTATCCTGGTAGCCTGCCACGATCCGACCGCGTACATTCCCGTCATCCGTTAACGGGCTTTGCAGATCCATGACGTAACGCTGTTTGTTCCAGCTGCCGTATTCCGCAGACAGATTGCCTTTGAACTCGCGGCTGGTGGCATGTTTACGCACCATGTTGATCGCTGCCGACGGGTTACCCGTGCCCGTCATCAAGCCGGTCGCCCCACGCACCACTTCCACGCGCTCAAACAGGGCGGTATCCGAGAGGGCATCCCCGAGGTTCCAGCGAGATTCGAAATAGGTGGGGATACCATCAATCATGTAGTTGTCGATCTCGAAACCACGTGAGTAATAGCTGCTGCGATCGGAGTCTGCGGTGTTTTTGCTGATCCCCATCGTGTTATCCATCACATCTCCCAGCGTTTGCAACTGCTGATCTTCCATACGTTGTTCACTGACAATGGAGACTGACTGGGGGATATCGCGCTGGACCATCTGCATTTTGGTGCCGATGGTGGTGGTTTTGACGCTGTAATCCTGCTCTTCGCTGGACGCGTCTGGCTGGGAAGTACCGTCAACGACGAGTGTTTCCTCGTTTGGTGCGGCGAAACTTACGGTTGGCATCAGTGCCATAGCAATGCAGGCTGCCAGCAACGAAGGCGTTGCAACAGGCTGACGTTGCCCATCCCTGGTATGATTAATGAAAGACATCATCAAACCCTTAGTGAATGGTGAAGGTTGTATGCGTCAGTCCCTTAACCGGGCTGGCGTCGTATTCTTGGTTAAAAACGCGCATGAAAATGCAAATGCGAAATATACGCATTGTTATTAGCACTGTAAACAGATGTTTCGGACGAAACTGAAATAATGTTTCAGAGGAAAAATGTCGTCTGGCGGTCACTCTCCCGCCAGCTGGTGAGGGATCGGGAAAGAAATCGAGGGAGAAGGTTGAAAGGACAGGAGAAACTCGCTCATACTCTTGCGTTGTATCACACTGTCGTAAAGACTGTATGTGTGAATAGCGGACGCATCACGCCAGATTAATCAAAAAAGGAAAAGGTCATGGCCGAAGAAACGATTTTCAGTAAAATTATCCGCCGCGAAATCCCGTCGGATATCGTCTTTCAGGATGAGCTGGTGACGGCTTTTCGGGACATTTCACCTCAGGCGCCGACGCATATCCTTATCATTCCAAATATTCTGATTCCTACCGTCAATGATGTGAAAACCGAGCATGAAGTGGCGTTAGGCCGTATGCTAACGGTAGCCGCGAAAATTGCTGAGCAGGAAGGCATCGCTGAAGACGGCTATCGTTTGATCATGAACTGCAATCGCCACGGCGGTCAGGAAGTTTATCATATCCATATGCATCTTCTGGGTGGGCGACCACTGGGACCGATGCTGGCACATAAAGGTCTTTGACATGTTAAGAGGGCGTATTGCAGCGCTGATGATAACGCTGGTGATAGCAGGGTGCAGTGCGCGTCCTGCGATCCCCGTCAGCGACGAACAGACGCTGGTGATGGAGTCCTCAGTCCTTGCTGCAGGCATTACGGCAGAGCAGCCTTCGCTGACCATTAGCGAAATCCAACCTTCTGCTTCCTCTACGCTCTATAACGAAAGACATGAGCCAGTGACGGTACATTACCGCTTCTACTGGTATGACGTAAGAGGTCTTGAAATGCATCCGCTTGAGGCGCCGCGTAGCGTGACCATTCCGGCAAGATCGTCGGTGACGCTCTATGGCAGCGCTAACTATTTGGGTGCGCATAAGGTGAGACTTTATCTTTATCTGTAAGGGGTGATCCTTGATTAAAAATATGAGCCGTTATGTGCTCTTAAGTGCGTTTGCACTTTTCCTCGCAGGGTGTGTGACGCGTACAGAACAGCCTGCGCCAGTGGATGAGGCGAAGCCGGGTACGGAACAGCCGACGCAGCCAACGCAGCCGGTGCCAACGGTGCCTTCTGTCCCGACCATTCCGGCGCAGCCTGGCCCAATTGAGCACCCGGACCAAACGTCCCAACCTGCGCCGCGTGTGCGTCACTATGACTGGAATGGCGCAATGCAGCCTATGGTGGGCAAAATGTTGCAGGCTCAGGGCGTGACGCCGGGAAGCGTACTGTTGGTGGATAGCGTAAATAACCGCACCAATGGTTCACTCAACGCGGGCGAAGCGACGGAAACGCTGCGTAATGCGTTAGCAAACAACGGCAAATTTACCCTGGTCTCGACACAGCAGCTGGCAGTAGCCAAACAGCAGTTGGGCTTGTCGCCGCAGGATAGCCTGGGCTCGCGCAGCAAAGCGATAGGCATTGCGCGCAACGTTGGCGCTCAGTATGTCCTCTATTCTAACGCCACCGGTAATGTGAACACGCCTTCGCTGCAGATGCAGCTGATGCTGGTTCAGACGGGTGAAATAATCTGGTCAGGTAAAGGTGCCGTTACGCAACAATAGCTGCACGCGTGACGAGATTCTGACGCGTTATTTTCCTCAGTATCGCCTTATCGCGCCGCAGGCCCACTCCGGGCTTGGCGGCGCGAGCTGCATCATTGAGCAGGGCGAACATCGGCTGGTGCTGCGACAGCATCACGATCTCTCTGCCCCTGCCTCCCACTTTCGCCGACAGTTTCGTACGCTGAGGCGCTTGCCTGCGGATCTCGTGCCGAAGCCCTGTTTTTTTACGCAGGGCTGGATGGCGGTAGAGTATCTTGCGGGGGAGATCAAAAGCACGCTTCCGCATACTCCCACGCTCGCCGTGATGCTGTATCATCTTCACCGCCAGCCTCGCCTGGGATGGCGGGTCACGCTGTTACCGCTGCTGGAAAAATACTGGCAGCAGGCCTCGCCCGACAGACGAACGCCATTCTGGCTTGCGCAGCTTAAACGGATGCGAAAGCGAGGGGAACCGCAACCCTTACGGCTTTCGCCGTTGCATATGGACGTCCACGCCGGGAATATTGTACACACGCCCGCGGGAGCCAGGCTCATCGACTGGGAGTATGCCGGAGATGGCGACGTGGCGCTGGAGCTGGCGGCGGTCTGGATGCCGGATGATGGCTCCCGTGAGCAGCTTATACTGGCCTATGCCCGTGAAGCGCAAATGGATGCGTTGACGCTTATGCGTCAGGTCAGGCGCTGGCGACCCTGGGTATTCATGCTGATGGCGGGCTGGTTTGAAATGCGCTATCAGCAATCAAACGACAAACACTTTATTACGCTGGCAGATGACGTCTGGCGTCAGTTACAAACTAAAGGATAAGAGAGGTTCGTGTGGGTCCAGTCATGTTGGATGTCGAAGGGTTTGAGCTGGATGCGGAGGAGCGCGACATTCTGGCGCATCCGCTGGTAGGGGGGCTAATTCTGTTTACCCGCAACTACCACGATCCGGCGCAGTTGCGCGAACTGGTTCGTCAGATCCGCGCGGCGTCGCGTAACCATCTGGTGGTCGCGGTGGACCAGGAAGGCGGGCGCGTGCAGCGTTTCCGCGAGGGGTTCACCCGCTTGCCTGCCGCACAATCTTTTGCTGCGCTGCTGGGTACAGAAGAGGGCGGTAAACTGGCGCAGGATGCTGGCTGGCTGATGGCGAGCGAAATGATTGCGATGGATATCGACATCAGCTTTGCTCCCGTTCTGGATGTGGGCCATATCAGCGCCGCGATTGGCGAGCGTTCATACCATGAAGATCCGCGCATTGCGCTGTCAATAGCCACCCGTTTTATCGACGGCATGCACGCAGCAGGCATGAAAACCACCGGCAAACACTTCCCGGGACATGGCGCAGTGACGGCAGATTCTCACAAAGAGACGCCGCGCGATCCGCGTCCGGAAGCGGAAATCCGTGCTAAAGATATGTCGGTGTTCCGTTCGCTTATCACCGATAACAAGCTTGATGCCATCATGCCTGCACACGTGATTTACAGCGATGTCGATCCGCGCCCGGCCAGCGGTTCACCGCACTGGCTGAAAACGGTGCTGCGTCAGGAGCTCGGTTTTAACGGCGTGATTTTCTCCGACGATCTGTCGATGGAAGGGGCGGCAATTATGGGCAGCTACGCGGAGCGCGGGCAGGCATCCCTGGACGCAGGTTGCGATATGATCCTTGTCTGCAATAATCGTAAAGGGGCCGTCAGCGTGTTGGATAACCTGTCGCCGATCAAAGCAGAGCGTGTTACACAATTGTATCATAAAGGTTCATTTAGCCGTCAGGAGCTGATGGATTCGGCGCGCTGGAAGACGGTCAACGCCCAGCTTGAAGCACTGAATGAGCGCTGGCAGGCACATAAAGCCAGCCTGTAAACCCTCCCGGAAGGCGTAGCGTGGTGAGAAGACAATGATCATCTATTTACACGGTTTTGACTCAAACAGTCCTGGTAATCATGAGAAGGTGCTGCAGCTGCAGTTTATCGACCCGGATGTACGGCTGATCAGTTACAGCACGCGTCATCCGAAGCATGATATGCAGCATCTGCTTAAGGAAGTGGACAAGATGTTACAGCTCAATGTCGATGAACGTCCGCTGATCTGCGGCGTGGGGCTGGGGGGCTACTGGGCCGAACGCATTGGCTTCCTGTGCGACATCCGCCAGGTCGTGTTCAATCCCAACCTGTTCCCGAACGAGAACATGGAAGGCAAAATTGACCGCCCGGAAGAGTATGTCGACATTTCCACCAAGTGCGTGAGTAACTTCCGTGAGAAAAACCGCGATCGCTGTTTAGTGATCCTCTCGCGTCAGGATGAGGCACTGAACAGCAGCCGGGCGGCAGAACTGCTGCATCATTACTATGAAATTGTCTGGGACGAGGAACAGACCCACAAGTTCAAGAATATCTCCCCGCATCTGCAGCGTATCAAAGCCTTCAAAACGCTGGGCTAAGCCACAGCCTGCCACCCGAAACCCGGTACGCCTTTGCGACCGGGTTTCTTTTTGTCCAGAATTGTCTACTTTTAAGCCATCAAAACTTGATGCATATCAATTTTGGTATGACCAATGCGCCTGACGTGTTATTCTCAATTCACCTGAATGGTTTCAGTGCTGTAACCTGTTGTTAATTAAGGGTTATTTTTATAACTTTTACTTAACAATTGGTTAATAATTTGAGGGGGTCACGTTGACTACGCCATTGAAAAAGATAGTGATTGTAGGCGGTGGTGCTGGCGGGCTGGAGCTGGCCACACAGCTGGGTAAAAAGCTGGGTCGCGGCAAAAAAGCCAAAATTACGCTGGTGGATCGCAACCATAGCCACCTGTGGAAACCGCTGCTGCACGAAGTGGCGACCGGTTCGCTGGATGAGGGCGTCGATGCGCTGAGCTATCTGGCGCATGCGCGCAATCACCATTTCCAGTTCCAGCTGGGATCCGTGGTGGATATCAACCGTGAAAGCAAAACCATTACACTGGCCGAACTGCGTGATGAAAAAGGCGAACTGCTGGTTCCTGAACGCAAGCTGGCGTATGACACGCTGGTCATGGCGCTGGGCAGTACCTCTAACGACTTCAACACGCCGGGCGTGAAAGAGCACTGTATCTTCCTCGATAACCCGCACCAGGCGCGTCGTTTCCATCAGGAAATGCTAAACCTGTTCCTGAAGTACACCAGCAATATGGGTGCCAATGGCAAGGTGAACATTGCTATTGTCGGCGGCGGCGCGACGGGCGTTGAGCTGTCTGCAGAGCTGCACAACGCGGTGAAACAGCTGCACAGCTACGGTTATAAAGGGCTGACTAACGAAGCGCTGAACGTGACGCTGGTTGAAGCCGGTGAACGCATTCTGCCTGCGCTGCCGCCACGTATTTCCGGTGCGGCGCACAATGAACTCACCAAACTGGGCGTGCGGGTGCTGACGCAGACCATGGTGACCAGCGCTGACGAAGGCGGCCTGCATACCAAAGACGGCGAGTATATCAAAGCGGATCTGATGGTCTGGGCGGCGGGCATCAAAGCGCCTGATTTCATGAAAGAGATCGGCGGGCTGGAAACCAACCGCATTAACCAACTGGTGACAGAGCCGACGCTGCAAACCACGCGCGACCCGGAAATCTTCGCTATTGGTGACTGTGCATCCTGCGCGCGCCCTGAAGGTGGGTTCGTGCCGCCGCGCGCTCAGGCCGCTCACCAGATGGCAAGTCTGGTGCTGCACAACATCCTGGCGCAGTACAAAGGGAAGCCGATGAAGTCGTATGTCTATAAAGACCACGGTTCACTGGTGTCACTGTCTAACTTCTCCACCGTGGGCAGCCTGATGGGTAACCTGATGCGCGGCTCGATGATGGTAGAAGGGCGCATTGCACGCTTCGTGTATATCTCCCTTTACCGTATGCATCAGATTGCGCTGCATGGATACTTCAAAACCGGTCTGATGATGCTGGTCGGCCGAATCAACCGCGTGATCCGCCCTCGACTGAAGCTGCACTGATATTTCTCTCCCTCCGGGCCATCCGGAGGGGTTTTTTAGCATTTCATGCTGTACATCACACTTTGCGCGCTTAAGAGTTCTCTTAAACACGATATATCACCCCCGGACGCCCATTTTTTAATCCTTTGTCTTATTGGCGACGACTGACCCCTGCTGCAAAATAGTTTCCAATAGCAACAAAGGAGGAATTCCCGTGAATAAATCAATGTTGGCGGGTATAGGGATTGGCGTCGCTGCTGCGCTAGGTGTGGCTGCCGTAGCCGGTCTCAACGTACTTGATCGTGGCCCGCAGTATGCGCAGGTCGCTTCCGCTACCCCGATTAAAGAAACCGTGAAAACCCCTCGTCAGGAGTGCCGCAACGTCTCCGTGACTCACCGTCGTCCGGTGCAGGATGAAAACCGCATTGCCGGTTCCGTTCTCGGTGCCGTAGCCGGTGGCGTGATTGGTCATCAGTTTGGTGGTGGGCGAGGCAAAGATGTGGCGACGGTCGTGGGGGCGCTGGGTGGCGGCTATGCCGGTAACCAGGTGCAGGGCGCAATGCAGGACAACGACACGTACACCACTACGCAGCAGCGCTGCAAAACCGTCTATGACAAGTCCGAAAAAATGCTGGGCTATGACGTAACCTACAAAATTGGCGACCAGCAGGGGAAAATCCGCATGGATAAAGACCCTGGCACCCAGATCCCTCTGGACAACAATGGTCAGCTGGTACTGAACAACAAAGTGTAAAAAAGATGTTCTCTGAACTTAGCTCCTCATGCGCTCAGGCTGAGGAGCTTTTTTTTGCCTTAAAGTTTAAGCAGTTCAGGCCACAGACGCAGCGTGGTTTGCGTAATACTCTGCAGTTTTTCCAGCGTCGCCCCTTCACGGGCGCTGATGGACATACCCTGTAAAATACAGCTCAGGTATTGCGCCAGCTCCTGCGGGCTGCAATGCGCCGGGATTTCACCCCGCTGTTGCCGCTGGGCCAGAAACGTACTTAACGTCTCCTCCTGCATCGCGTGGCGTGATTTCACCGTATTGGCAATCTCTTTAGACGACGCAGCAAGCGTGGCGGAGGTGTTGATCATAAAGCAGCCCGCGGGTGTGTCTTTGCTGGTAAAGCAGGTCGCGACGGCGCAGAAGTAGTCCTGCAACGCCTGTTCAACGCTTTTCTCTTCGCAAAAAAGCTGCGCTTCGTGTTTTGCCGCAAAGCGCGAGATGTATCTGTCCAGCACTGCCCTGAACAGCCCCTCTTTATTGGTAAATTCCGCATACAGCGTAGGTGCCTTGGCGCCGGTCGCTTCCACCAGATCGGAAAGCGAGGTCGCTTCGTACCCATGTTGCCAGAAGAGTGTCATGGCCTTATCGAGCGCCGCATCCCTGTCGAACACTTTTGGTCGGCCACGGCTTTTCTTTGCGCAACTCGTGACTTCGGTTGTCATTTGCCGTTGGTCCTCAGTTGGTTTGTTGAATGACCATTATAAAAATAAACCCATCCCGCGACCAGCGTAGTTTGCTTAAAAATAAATTAATCATATGGGTATGAAAATTAACGAAAATAAAATTAATTTAACGGTCGTTATAAAAACATGTTGACGTGTGAGCTGGATCACATCTATCATTTACCTATCGATCGTTAAGTAAATAACTTGCGACGCCCAATTCATCTGCCTAAAGGTAAAAATCATGAAAAACGTAAAAACCCTGATCGCTGCTGCTGTACTTAGCTCACTCTCTTTCGCAAGCTTCGCCGCTGTAGAAGTTCAATCTACTCCTGCTGACCAACAAAAAGTGGGTACCATCTCTGCAAACGCGGGGACAAACCTGGGCTCTCTGGAAGATCAACTGGCGCAGAAAGCGGATGAAATGGGTGCGAAATCGTTCCGTATCACCTCAGTGACCGGCCCTAACACCCTGCACGGTACTGCTGTTATCTATAAATAAGCCTGGCTAAACCCTCATTTATGCCACTGCTATAAAAAACGCCCTGCATTTGCAGGGCGTTTTTTTTTGTACTTACATTGACTGCGGAGTGACATCGCCATGTCGGGTGACGTCAATTGGCATTCCTGACCGGGCTTCCATCGCGCGCTCCATCACCAGGCTATCGGTGTTGGTATTCGATTTAAAGCTCACCATCGCGGCATTCAGTGGAATGGGCAGCGTCTGCGGATCGTCACCGAGGTGTTTTGATAATGGCTGGTGAATTTCGACCAACCGTACGCCACCGGGCTCTTCCGAGGCCTTAATCGGCGTATTGATAATATTCACTTTTGTGCCCGGCGTAATCACGCTGTAGAGCGTCTTGATGTCGTCATCGCGCAGACGAATACAGCCGGAGCTGACTCGCATACCGATGCCGAAATCCGCATTCGTTCCATGCAGCAGATAAACCCCACCATATGCCGCGAGGCGGATCGCGTGATGACCCATTGGGTTGTCCGGGCCCGCTGGCACGACGGTGGGAAGATCGATACCCTGAGCTTTATAGCGTGCGCGAATATTTGCCGTGGGTGTCCAGGTTGGGTTAGCACGTTTATCCGACACGGTAGTGACCATGGTTGGCGTCAGCGTGTCCCCGCCAAGCTGGCCGATACCGATTGGATAAACGGTCACTTCTTTTTTACCCGGCGGATAATAGTACAGTCGAAGCTCGGCAAGGTTAATCACGATCCCCTGGCGCGGTGCATCAGGAAGAATGGTCTGAAGCGGGATCGTCAGCACGCTGCCAGCGCGCGGCACGTAAGGATCGACACCGGGGTTGGCCTGCAGCAAGGCCAGAAAGCCGACGTTATATTTTTTGGCAATGGCCTCCAGCGAACCCCCGTTATCTTCAACAACATGAAAACGGTTTTGCCCGACAACGTTGCTGCCAGGGGGGGGAAGGGGCCAGGTATTTGCGCGTGCAGGCAGCGCAACGGCTACCGTAGCGGCAAGCGCAAGCAGGGTGATCCAGCGAGTTAAACGCGAAGAGGTCATTATCATAATCCCAATAAATGATAAGGTTATTGTTTTATAAAGGGTTAATGATAATTATGGCGAAGAGGTGTGTCGGGAAGATCGGGTGAAGTGCAAAGAGTTTGTAAATTCTCCCCCGTCAGCCAGGCGCTAACGGGGGAGAAGATTACGCGATAGCGTTCTCTTCTAGCTGGCGCATAAAGTTGCGCACCCAGTCCATGCGGGTTTTGCGTTCTGTCAGTTCCTGAGTAAAACGCAGACGCGTTGGGCCGTCCAGGCGGAAGTGCTGCGGCTGTTTTTGCAGCAAACCAATCAACCACATCGGATCGACATGGTTTTTTTCCGCGAACTCAATCACGCCGCCTTTTTCATTCCCTTCGAGCTTACGAATGCCCAGCTTTTGCGCCTGCTGACGGAGTCGCGCGATATCCAGCAGATTTCGCGCGGCATCCGGCAGCAGCCCGAAGCGGTCGATCAGCTCCACCTTAATCTCTTCCAGCTCGTTTTCTTTTTTCGCGCTGGCGATACGTTTGTAGAATGACAGACGGGTATTCACATCAGGAATGAAATCATCCGGCAGCAGGGAAGGCATACGCAATTCCACCTCGGTCTGCTGGCTGGTCAAATCTTCCAGCGACGGCTCGCGTCCGGCCTTCAGCGCATCGACGGCATTTTCCAGCAGTTCCATATAGAGCGAGAAGCCGATGGTCTCCATCGAGCCGCTCTGGTCTTCGCCCAGCAGTTCACCGGCACCGCGGATCTCGAGATCGTGTGTCGCCAGCGCAAAGCCTGCGCCAAGGTCTTCCAGTGAGGCGATGGCTTCCAGACGCTTTTGCGCGTCGGTGGTCATCGCTTTCGGATGCGGCGTCAGCAGCCAGGCGTAGGCCTGATGGTGCGAACGCCCGACGCGACCGCGCAATTGGTGCAGCTGCGCCAGACCAAAGTGATCCGCGCGTTCGATAATAATCGTGTTCGCGGTCGGGATATCAATACCGGTTTCAATGATGGTGGTACACACCAGCACGTTGAAGCGCTGGTGGTGGAAATCATTCATCACCCGCTCCAGCTCGCGCTCGCGCATCTGTCCGTGACCGATAGCGATACGCGCTTCCGGCACCAGCTCCGCCAGCCTGTCTGCCGCTTTCTGAATGTTCTCTACGTCGTTGTAGAGGTAGTACACCTGACCGCCGCGCAGCACTTCACGCAGGATCGCTTCGCGCACCACCAGATTGTCATACTCGCGGACAAAGGTTTTTACCGCCAGACGGCGCGCCGGTGGCGTGGCGATAATCGACAGATCGCGCATGCCGCTCATCGCCATATTCAGCGTACGCGGGATCGGCGTTGCGGTCAGGGTCAGGATGTCGACGTCGGCCCGCATCGCCTTGATGCGCTCCTTATGGCGCACCCCGAAGCGGTGCTCTTCGTCGACGATCAGCAGCCCCAGATCTTTCCACTTCACGTCGCTTTGCAGCAGCTTGTGGGTGCCGATCAGGATATCGATTTTACCTTCGCTTGCCTGTTCCAGAATTTGCGTCTGCTCTTTGGCGCTGCGAAAACGTGAAAGCATTTCGATGCGCACCGGCCAGTTGGCAAAGCGGTCGCGGAAGTTGTCGAAGTGCTGCTGGGCAAGCAGGGTAGTGGGAACCAGCACCGCCACCTGCTTGTTGTTCTCCACGGCCAGGAAAGCGGCGCGCATGGCGACTTCAGTTTTACCGAAGCCCACATCACCGCACACTAAGCGGTCCATCGCCAGCGGCTGGCACATGTCGCTCAGCACCGCGTTAATGGCCTGCGCCTGATCCGGCGTGGTTTCAAACGGGAAACTGTCGCAGAACAGCTGATACTGCTCTTTATCATGCTTAAACGCATAACCTTCTTTGGCCGCGCGCTGGGCATAGATGTCCAGCAGCTCGGCCGCCACGTCGCGCACTTTTTCCGCCGCCTTCTGGCGCGCGCGCGCCCAGGCGTCGCCGCCCAGCTTGTGCAGCGGTGCATTATCTTCGGCACCGCCTGCATAGCGGCTGATCAGGTGCAGGGACGAGACCGGCACATAGAGTTTGGCGTCGTTGGCGTAGGTCAGCATCAGGTATTCGCCTTTGATGCCGCCCGCTTCAAGGGTGGTCATCCCCTGGTAGCGTCCGACGCCGTGCTCGAGGTGAACAATCGGCTGGCACGGATGCAGTTCGGCCAGGTTACGGATCAGCGTGTCCGGGTTGATGGTGCGACGGCTATCCTGACGGCGGCGCGCCACGCGCTCGCCGAGAAGGTCGCTTTCGCAAATTAGCGCCAGGTTGTTGAGCGTGTCGATAAACCCATGCTCAGCGGCACCGATCATCAGATAGCGGCCCGTTCCGGTGGCGTCGTCCAGCCGCAAAATACGCTTTGGCGCGATCTTGATGCGGCCAAGCAGTTCGCCTAACGCTTCGCGACGACCTTCGCTCTCAACGGAGAACACCACCGGCCCGGTAAAGGATTCCAGGAACTTGCGCAGATTATCCAGCGGGGATTTTTGCTGCGCCTGAACGGAGAGGTCAGGCAGCGTTTGGAACGCCAGGTTGGTATTGGCCGCTTTATCCGCCAGCGAGTCGGTTCTGAGCTGCATGCGCGGCCAGCGCTTCAGTTCGGCGTTGAGCTCGTCGGTGCGCAGCCAAAGCGTTTCCGGCGGCAGCAGCGGACGCATCGGATCCACGCCACGGTTTTCAAAGCGAGCGCGGGTTTCACTTTCAAAGCGGCTGGCGCTGGCCTCGATATCCCCGGTGTTGACAATCAGCGTGTTCGCCGGGAAATAGCTGAACAGCGCGGGTAGCGGCTCGTTGAAGAACAGGGGCTGCCAGTATTCGATCCCGGCAGGCAGCGTGCCTTTGCTGACCTGCTGATAAATGTGCTCGGCATCGCGCTTCACGTCGAACCTGTCGCGCCACTGGCTGCGGAACAGCTCGATAGCGGTTTTGTCCGTCGGGAATTCATGGGCGGGCAGCAGGTTGATGGATTCCACTTCTTCCAGCGTGCGCTGCGTGTCGGCGTCGAACACGCGCAGGCTGTCGATTTCATCATCAAAGAAATCCAGGCGGTACGGCTGGTCGCTGCCCATTGGGTAAAGATCGAGCAGCGCGCCGCGGGTAGCGTATTCCCCGTGCTCCATCACCTGATCGACATGGCGATAACCGGCACCGTCAAGCTGCGCGCGCAGGGCATCCCGCGACAGGCGCTGGCCTTTTTTCATCACCAGCGCGTGGCCGTGAAGATAGCTGTGCGGGCAGACGCGCTGCATCAGCGTATTGACCGGCACAATTAACACGCCGCGCTGCATGGTCGGAAGCTGATACAGCGTTGACAGGCGCGAAGAGATGATCTCCTGATGCGGGGAGAAGCTGTCATACGGCAGCGTTTCCCAGTCGGCCAGGCTGGACACCAGGCTATCGGTAAATTGACGGATTTCGTCATGCAGGCGCAGGGCATTTTGCATATCCGGGGCAACCAGCACCACCGGGCCGGGATGGCGCTCAGCGATTTCTGCCACCAGCGTGGCGCACGCCGCGCCCGTGAGTTCGCCCAGCTGGCGTTGGTCGCCTGCTTTAACAGGCAAGGTAAAGCGATAGTGTTCAGGCATGGCTATGTCAGAGTCTCTTATGGATATACCAACAGTATTGGGGCATATCACTGATACGCAATGTCTTTATTATCCTCGATCGTTTTGCATTAGCAAATCGTAAGCGTATGGGCGGCAATTCGCCCCCGAAAAGGGGGCGGAGAGGGCATCAACGGGTGGCGGTTGATGGGGAGAGCGTAGCGGGTGGGGAGAAAAAGAGATCGCCAAAGAGAGAGGTGGAAATCTTGCGTATGCCAAGCCCTACAAGGGTGCAGACCAGCAGGCTGGCGAACGGATAGACCAGAATCAGCGTTAACTCGGCCCACACCGGCCAGTACGCGGCATTCATTTCACCAATCAGGCACAGGCTAAAAGCCTCTATCAAAATGCGATGCGTGGTGTAAATCGCAATGGTGTTCGAACCCACCACATTCAGCAGGTTTCCTGGATGGACGGCATAACGTTGCTCAACGCTGTAGAAAAGCTTCATGATCAGCACAATCGACAGCAGTGAGAGCGGGAGAGGGACGTTTGCAAACCACAGCACCACGGATACCGCCCCGAACGCGACCAGCGCCAGCCAGACGCGACCTATTTCCAGCCCCTTCATCCAGGCCATAAGCTGGGCACCGTACCACGCGCCCAGGCTGTAGTAGATCATATTACGCACGACGCTGTTCATTCCCCACCACGGCAGCGGCAGGAAGTTAATGGCAATGCTCGCCAGCGCCAGCAGGCCCAGAACAGGCAGCTTCCAGCGGCTCAGCAGTTTGCACAGGGTGAAATAGACCACCAGGGCATACAGATACCACAGGCTGGTGCTGGCAGTGATCATACCCAGAATAAAGTCCGAGACAGAATCAGCGTAGGCCGCATTCGATGACGTTGCCAGTTCACGTTCCGGTGCGAGCCAGGCATTGAGGTGGGTCAGCGCCTGCCACTGCAGTATTCCCCATAGCGCCAGCACCCAGACGATGCTCCAGATGCGCTTGTCGAGGCTGGTGCGCCAGTCTACGTCATCAATGTATCGGCGGATCAGAAAGCCGGAGATAAAGAAGAACACCGGCATGCGGAACGGTGCGAGATACAGGTTAAAATAGACCCAGCATTTGGCGAGAAGCCCTGACAGCGGATGCTGCAGCCCGCTGAGATGAGGATAAAAGGTGATGACCGAGTGGTAAATCACCACCAGGCAGATGCACAGCCCCTTTATCTGATTAATCCATAATGCTTTTTGTTTCATCGGTAACCAATACCTGTTTTGCCATAAACGAACGGGCAATTGTTCTAAAACGACAGCGAGATGTAACGGGTAACTGTCTGTATCGGGACGTTTTTCGGAAAAGGTGGAGGGTGTGCAGAGAAGAAACCGAAAGTACCACCCTGATTTATCTGAGTTTTTCGGAAAAATGATTACCAAAGCTTACGGTTTCAGTCATTTACGCTTAACGGATTCGCTTATATACTCGTGGGTCTGCTATCAGCAAACAGACGGATTTCATGTATCAACCTGTCGCACTCTTCATAGGCTTACGTTACATGCGTGGGCGCGCCGCGGACCGCTTCGGTCGCTTTGTCTCCTGGCTTTCGACTATTGGCATTACGCTTGGCGTGATGGCACTGGTGACGGTGCTTTCCGTCATGAACGGCTTTGAGCGTGAGCTGCAAAACAATATCCTGGGGCTGATGCCGCAGGCCGTTCTCTCCTCAACCAACGGTTCCGTGAACCCGCAACAGCTGCCGGAAAGCGCAGCGAAGTTACAGGGTGTCACGCGCGTTGCGCCATTAACCACTGGCGATGTCGTGTTGCAAAGCGCCCGCAGCGTGGCGGTCGGCGTTATGCTGGGGATTGATCCTGCCCAAAACGATCCGTTGACGCCGTATCTGGTGAACGTGAAGCAATCCGATCTGCAGCCCGGTAAATACAACGTCATCCTCGGCGAACAGCTTGCCGGGCAGCTCGGCGTCAACCGCGGTGACCAACTGCGCGTGATGGTACCTTCTGCCAGCCAGTTTACGCCGATGGGGCGCCTGCCAAGCCAGCGCCTGTTCAACGTGATAGGTACCTTTGCCGCCAACAGCGAAGTCGACGGTTATCAGATGCTGGTTAACATCCAGGATGCGTCGCGCCTGATGCGCTACCCGGCGGGAAACATTACCGGCTGGCGCCTGTGGCTCGATCAGCCGCTCAAGGTCGATACCCTCAGCCAGCAAACGCTGCCGGAAGGTACCAAATGGCAGGACTGGCGTGACCGTAAAGGCGAACTGTTCCAGGCCGTTCGCATGGAAAAAAACATGATGGGGCTGCTGCTGAGCCTGATCGTCGCCGTGGCGGCATTTAACATCATCACCTCGCTGGGCCTGATGGTGATGGAGAAGCAGGGCGAAGTCGCCATTCTGCAAACCCAGGGGCTCACGCCGCGCCAGATCATGGCGGTCTTTATGATTCAGGGGGCAAGCGCAGGCATCATCGGTGCGCTGCTCGGTGCCGTGCTGGGCGCGCTGCTTGCCAGCCAGCTGAATAACTTAATGCCGATCATCGGCGCGCTGCTTGATGGTGCGGCGCTGCCGGTGGCTATCGAGCCGCTGCAGGTGGTCGGTATTGCGCTGGCCGCGATGGCCATTGCGCTGCTTTCTACGCTTTATCCTTCCTGGCGCGCTGCCGCCACTCAACCCGCTGAGGCTTTACGTTATGAATAAGATCCTGTTGCAATGCGACAACCTGTCCAAACGCTATCAGGAAGGCACTGTGCAGACCGACGTGCTGCACAATGTGAGCTTTAGCGTGGGTGAAGGCGAGATGATGGCGATTGTCGGCAGCTCCGGCTCGGGCAAAAGTACGCTGCTGCATCTGCTGGGCGGGCTGGATACGCCAACTGAAGGTGACGTGATCTTCTCCGGCCAGCCGATGAGCAAGATGTCCTCTGCGGCGAAGGCCGAGCTGCGTAACCGCGAGCTGGGCTTTATCTCCCAGTTCCACCACCTTCTGCCAGACTTTACGGCGCTGGAAAACGTGGCGATGCCGCTGCTGATTGGCAAAAAGAAACCGGCAGAAATTAACGCCCGCGCCAGCGACATGCTGAAAGCGGTAGGGCTGGGCCATCGCGGGAACCACCGTCCCTCAGAGCTTTCCGGAGGCGAGCGCCAGCGCGTGGCGATTGCCCGTGCGCTGGTGAATAATCCCCGTCTGGTGCTGGCGGATGAACCTACCGGTAACCTGGATGCGCGCAATGCGGACAGTATTTTCCAGCTTCTGGGCGAGCTGAACGCCTCGCAGGGCACCGCGTTTCTGGTGGTGACCCACGATCTACAGCTGGCAAAACGCATGGGTCGCCAGCTTGAGATGCGCGACGGCCATCTGAACGCGGAACTGACCCTGATGGGAGCAGAGTAATGGCGTCACCGTTATCGCTACTCATCGGTTTACGTTTTAGTCGTGGTCGCCGTCGCGGCGGCATGGTGTCGCTCATCTCCGTGATCTCCACCGTGGGTATCGCGCTCGGTGTGGCGGTATTGATCGTGGGCTTAAGCGCCATGAACGGCTTTGAGCGCGAGCTAAACAACCGCATTCTTGCGGTGGTGCCGCACGGGGAGATCGAGCCGGTTAACCAGCCGTGGACGAACTGGAGCGATGCGCTCACAAAAGTCGAAAAAGTGCCGGGCATTGCCGCGGCCGCGCCCTACATCAACTTTACCGGGCTGGTGGAGAGCGGGGTAAACCTGCGCGCCATTCAGGTGAAAGGTGTCAACCCTGCCCAGGAGGAGCGTCTCAGCGCGCTGCCGCAATTTGTGCAGAACGGCGCGTGGGCCAACTTTAAGGCTGGCGAGCAGCAGATCATCATGGGCAAAGGCGTTGCCGATGCGCTGAAGGTGAAGCAGGGCGACTGGGTATCTATCATGATCCCGAACGCCAGCGCCGACCACAAACTGCAGCAGCCTAAGCGCGTGCGCCTGCACGTTGCCGGCATTCTTCAGCTGAGCGGGCAGCTCGATCACAGCTTCGCTATGGTGCCGCTGGAAGACGCGCGCCAGTATCTCGACATGGGCGACAGCGTGACGGGCATTGCCATTAAGGTGAACGACGTCTTTAACGCCAACAAACTTGTGCGTGATGCGGGCAGCGTGACCAATAACTATGTCTACATCAAAAGCTGGATCGGCACTTACGGGTATATGTACCGTGATATCCAGATGATCCGCGCCATTATGTATCTGGCGATGGTGCTGGTGATTGGTGTAGCGTGCTTTAATATCGTCTCGACGCTGGTGATGGCGGTCAAGGATAAGAGCGGTGATATCGCCGTGCTTCGTACCCTCGGGGCGAAAGACGGCCTTATTCGCGCCATCTTCGTCTGGTACGGTTTACTGGCGGGCCTGTTCGGCAGCCTGTGCGGCGTGGTGATTGGCGTGGTGGTTTCCCTGCAGCTGACGCCGATTATCAACGGCATTGAAAAGCTGATTGGCCACCAGTTCCTGTCGGGTGATATCTATTTTATTGACTTCCTGCCGTCTGAACTGCACTGGCTGGATGTTTTTTATGTGCTGGTTACAGCACTTTTACTGAGTCTGCTGGCAAGCTGGTATCCGGCGCGTCGCGCAAGCCGAATTGATCCGGCGAGGGTACTAAGTGGCCAGTAATTTCGTCATGGTTTAGCGGTCTTTAGGCCGCTGGATCAAGCAGAGGAATGCATCATGTATTACGGATTTGATATTGGCGGCACCAAGATTGCGCTCGGCGTGTTTGATAAAGACCTCAAACTGCAGTGGGAAACCCGCGTTCCCACGCCGCGCGAAAGCTACGACGAATTTTTAACCGCCATTGCCGCACTGGTGGCGCAAGCCGATGAACGCTTTGGCGTGAAAGGCAGCGTCGGCATCGGCATTCCGGGCATGCCCGAAACCGACGATGGCACGCTGTATGCCGCCAACGTGCCTGCCGCCAGCGGCAAACCGCTGCGCGCCGATCTCTCTGCCCTCCTTGAACGCGATGTGCGTTTAGATAACGATGCTAACTGTTTTGCCCTCTCCGAAGCCTGGGACGATGAGTTCCGTCAGTACCCACTGGTGATGGGGCTGATCCTCGGTACCGGCGTCGGCGGGGGAATTGTGATCAACGGTAAGCCGATTACCGGGCGCAGCTACATCACCGGCGAGTTTGGTCACATCCGTCTGCCGGTGGACGCGCTGGAGGTCGTTGGGCGTGATTTTCCGCTCACCCGCTGCGGCTGCGGCCAGCATGGCTGTATTGAGAACACACTCTCCGGCCGCGGGTTTGCATGGCTTTACGAACACTTCTATCATCAGAAACTTGAAGCCCCCCAAATCATTACCCTGTGGGAGCAAGGGGATGCGCAGGCGCGTGAGCACGTCGAGCGCTATCTTGATCTGCTGGCGGTGTGTCTGGGAAATATTCTCACCATCATCGACCCGGATCTGCTGGTGATTGGGGGAGGGCTATCAAACTTTACTGCGATTACGGAACAGCTGTCCGGGCGTTTGCCCCGACATTTATTGCCGGTCGCCCGCGTGCCGCGTATTGAACGCGCGCGACACGGGGACGCGGGAGGCATGCGCGGAGCCGCATTCCTTCATCTCACCGATTAGTCTACGAGGTTTCTATGCTGTCGCGTCGCCAGGGTCGACTCAGCCGTTTTCGCAAAAACAAACGCCGCTTGCGTGAGCGCTTGCGCCAGCGGATCTTTTTCAGAGACAGAATGATGCCAGAAGCGATGGATAAACCCAGAGTGGTGGTGCTGACCGGCGCGGGGATCTCCGCCGAGTCAGGAATTCGAACCTTCCGCGCGGCGGACGGGCTGTGGGAAGAGCACCGTGTCGAGGACGTGGCGACGCCGGAAGGTTTCGCCCGCGATCCGGACCTGGTGCAGGCGTTTTATAACGCCCGCCGTCGTCAGCTTCAGCAGCCTGAGATTGCGCCGAATGCGGCGCATCTTGCGCTGGCTAAGCTGGAAGAGGCGCTGGGGGATCGTTTTCTGCTGGTGACGCAGAATATCGATAACCTGCACGAGCGGGCGGGTAACAAGAACATCATCCACATGCATGGCGAGCTGCTCAAGGTTCGCTGCGCCTGGAGCGGTCAGGTGCTGGACTGGAAAGAGGACGTGCTGCCGGAAGACAAATGCCATTGCTGTCAGTTTCCTGCGCGTTTACGCCCGCACGTGGTGTGGTTCGGCGAAATGCCGCTGGGCATGGATGAGATCTACAGTGCGCTGGCGATGGCAGACGTGTTCATTGCCATCGGCACGTCCGGGCACGTCTATCCGGCGGCGGGATTTGTTCACGAGGCTAAACTCCAGGGCGCGCATACGGTAGAGCTTAATTTGGAGCCGAGTCAGGTGGGCAGTGAGTTTGAAGAAAAACACTATGGTCTGGCAAGTGAAGTGGTGCCAGCTTTTGTGGATAAACTCCTGAAGGGGCTGTAGTTGTGACGGGCGACATCGCGTCGCCCGTCATATCTCAACGACCTGCTTTTAACTTCTGATAATACTCTTCATAAAGACGGCTCGCGTCCCCTACGTCGTTCTGCCATTCGCCTTTGCTGACGGTATCAGTATCAGGGTACAGCGATTTATCATTCGCGACTTCAGGGCTTAACAGCTTGCGTGCAGCCAGATTTGGCGTCGGGTAGCCGATGGTTTCAGCCACCTGTTTCGCCACGTCGGGGCGCAGCAGGAAGTTAATCAGCTTCAGCGCGCCGTCCACGTTTTTCGCGTTGGCCGGAATCGACAGGCTATCCATCCAGAAGATCCCGCCTTCTTTCGGCCAGACGACCTCCAGCGGCGTACCGGCCTGGCGGGCAACATACGCTGAGCCGTTCCACACCATCCCCAGATTCACTTCGCCTTCCATATACGGGTTTGCCGGGTTATCAGAGTTGAATGCCGCCACGTTAGGCATCAGCTTTTTCAGCTCGTTGTAGGCCGCTTCGATCTCTTTCGGATCGGTGGTGTTACCGGAATAGCCGAGTTTACGCAGCGCTATCTGGAACACCTCACGCGCATCGTCGGTTAACAGCAGGCTACCTTTGTATTCCGGTTTCCACAGATCGGCCCAGCCTGTAACCGTTTTCGGATCGATGGCATCGCTGTTCACGCCAATCGCTGTCGCACCCCAGATGTAAGGAATGGAGTAGTCGTTATTGGGATCGAACGGTTTGTTAAGCATCTCCGGATCGAGGTTTGAAAAATGGGTTAGCTTCGTTTTGTCGATCTTCTGGATCATCCCCTCTTTGCGCATTTTGTCGACAAAGTAGGTGGAAGGCACGACCAGATCGTACGCGCCGTCTTTGTAGGTTTTCAGCTTGGCGTACATGGTTTCATTCGACTCATAGGTCGAGTAGATAACCTTGATGCCCGTCTCTTTGGTGAACTGTTCCAGTAGTCCTGGCGGCACGTATTCGGTCCAGTTGTAGAAGTAGAGCGTTTTGCTGTCATCAGCGTGCGCGGCACCCATGCCAAGCACCAGCGCCGCAGCGGCGAGCATTTTTTTCATTTCATTGTCCCCTGAGATTTTGTTTTATCACGAGCAATAACCTGGCTGGCAATCACCAGAACCAGCGACAACACCAGCAGAATGGTCGACAGCGCGTTCACCTCAGGTGAGACGCCGACTTTCACCATTGAATAGATCTTCAACGGCAGAATTTCATAGCTCGGCCCGGTCACGAAGGAGGAGACCACCACGTCATCCATCGACAGCGTAAAGCTGAGCAGCCATCCGGCCGCCACGGCAGGCATTGCCAGCGGCAGGATGATTTTACGCAGGATGGTCATCTCGCTGGCGCCCAGATCTTTCGCCGCCTCCAGCATACGCACGTCGAACCCTTTAAGACGCGCAAAGACGGTCACCACCACAAACGGCAGGCAGAAAGTGATATGCGAGAACAGCAGCGACCAGAAGCCAAGCTGTACACCCAGCAGCATAAACAGCACCAGCAGCGAAATGGCCATGACGATATCCGGCGACATCATCACTACAAACAGCATGCCGCTGACGAACGGTTTGCCGCGAAAGCGGTAGCGGTACAGCGCGACGGCGGTGAGGGAGCCAATCAGCGTCGCGAAGGTAGCGGAGACGATCGCCATCGTCAGCGAGTGCTGAGCGGCCTGCAGCAGGCTGTCGTTGTTCATCAGCAGGCTGTACCAGTTGGTGGTAAAGCCCTGCCAGTTAATCCCGAACCGCGAGCTGTTAAACGAGTTCACGATCAAAATAACGATCGGGATATAGAGCCAGGCATAAATGGCGGTCATAAAACCGCCTCGAAGCAGTCGACCGATCATTCGAGCTCCACCTTTTTATTCAGCAGGCGTGAGGCGCGCCAGTAGACCAGCAGCATCAGGCCCATCACCACCGTCAGCGTAATGCTGGTGGCCGAGCCGAACGGCCAGTCGCGGATGTTCAGGAACTGGCTCTTGATCACGTTACCAATCAGCAGGTTTTTCGCACCGCCCATCAGATCCGACACATAGAACAAGCCCATCGCCGGGAGCATCACCAGCAGACAGCCTGCAATAATACCGGGCATCGTCAGCGGAATAATGATGCGGATAAACGTCTGCAGCTTACTGGCACCCAGATCTCTTGCCGCTTCCAGCAGCGGCTTATCCAGCTTCTCAATGCTGGAGTAGAGCGGCATCACCATAAACGGCAGCAGGATATAAACCAGGCCGACAATCACCGCGCTCGGCGTGAACATAATACGGATTGGCGTATCAATCACCCCCAGCCACAGCAGAAACTCGTTGAGATAGCCTTTCGTGCTCAGGAAGATTTTCAGCCCGTAGATGCGGATTAACGAGTTGGTCCAGAAGGGAACAATCAGTAAAAACAGCAGCAGGGGGCGTACCTTTTGCGGCAGGCCCGCGAGGAACCATGCGAAAGGATAACCCAGCACCAGACAGGCGAGGGTGGCAATCAGCGCCATATTGAGCGAGTGCAGCAGCACGTCAAAATAGAGCGGATCGAGCAGGCGCGCGTAGTTGTCCAGCGTAAAGACCAGCGAAACGAAGTTAGCGTCGTCGCGGGTCAGGAAGCTGGTCGCAACGATCATCAGGTTGGGTAAAAAGACAAACAGCACAAGCCAACCGACGATCGTGGCGATCACCACATTCTGGAATTTACTTGTGTTCTTCATCAGCCAGCACAACCTCCCAGCTTTCTACCCAGTTGATAACCATTTTCTGGTCGAGAGAGTGGTCGAAGTCAGGGTCATCCTCGTTAAAGAACTCGCTGACCATCACCATCTTGCCGTTTTCCAGCTCAACAACGGACTCCAGCGTCATCCCTTTGTAGTTGCGCTCGCGGATATAGCCGATTAACCCTTCGGCCTCGGTATTGCCATGAATTTCCTCGACGCGCAGATCTTCCGGGCGCAGCAGGACGTTAAGCTTTTGTCCCTTTTCAACGGGGAAATTCACCGCGATAGTGCACTCACGGCCTTCAACGCTGGCGCGCACGCGCTGGTCGTCCAGGCGTTCAATCACCGTGGCGTCGAAGATATTGATCTCACCGATGAAGCTGGCGACAAACAGATTCTTCGGCTCTTCGTAGATTTCGCGCGGCGTGCCGTCCTGCTCGATTTTTCCGTCACGCATCACCACGATGCGGTCGGACATGGTCAGGGCTTCTTCCTGGTCGTGGGTCACAAAAACAAAGGTAATGCCCAGCTTACGCTGCAAGGCTTTCAATTCGTTCTGCATCTGCTTGCGCAGCTTGTAATCCAGCGCGGAGAGGGATTCATCCAGCAGGAGCAGACGCGGCTTGTTGACCACGGCGCGAGCGATGGCGACGCGCTGCTGCTGGCCGCCGGAAAGCTGATGGGGTTTACGCTGGGCAAACTCTTCCAGTTGCACCATCCGCAGGGCTTCGGTGACGCGCGGTGGGATCTCGGCGGCAGGTGTTTTTTGCATCCGCAGGCCAAACGCGACGTTCTCAAACACGGTCATGTGCGGGAACAGGGCGTAGCTCTGAAAGACGGTATTGACGTGTCTGTCTTCTGCGGGAACCTGGGTAATATCCTGGTTCTCAAGATGGATATGGCCGTTATCAACGCTTTCAAGCCCGGCGATAAGGCGCAGTACTGTGGTTTTGCCGCAGCCAGAGGGGCCAAGCAGCGTCAGAAACTCACCGTCGTTGATGGTGAGCGTGAGGTCGGAAATAACGTCTTTACCATCAAAGTTTTTACGAATTCGTTCCAGTTGCACCAGCGGTGAACGTGAACGGGATTGTGTATTCAATTTTTGCGCTGTCCCATATAGACGCCTCAGGCAGCAGACCGAAGCGGGGTTTGTGTGTAACCACCTTGGTGACTCGTAATGAGGGCGGACATTCTACGGCAATCCCCTGCAATCGCCAATTCTTGTCACTGATTCATAAGCTACATTTATAAACACTGCATGACATAAACGAAAAAAGTTCTCGTTTGCGGGATAAAAGTGACCTGACGCAATATTTGCGTTTTGATGCTTATTGATAATGTTGTCACAAAAAGTGAGGGTGACTGCATGGATAAATTACTTGAGCGTTTTTTACAGTACGTTTCGCTGGATACCCAATCTAAACCGGGTGTTCGCCAGGTGCCGAGCACCGAAGGCCAGTGGAAATTATTAAACCTGCTTAAAGAGCAGCTTGACGCCATGGGGCTGGTCAACGTCACGTTAAGCGAGAAAGGCACTGTGATGGGAACGCTGCCTGCCAATGTCGACGGGGATATCCCGGCGATTGGCTTTATCTCCCATGTCGACACCTCTCCGGATTTTAGCGGTAAACATGTGAACCCGCAGATTGTTGAAAACTACCGCGGCGGCGATATCGCGCTGGGTATTGGCGATGAAGTGCTCTCGCCGGTAATGTTCCCGGTTTTGCATCAACTGCTGGGCCAGACGCTGATCACCACTGACGGCAAAACGCTGCTGGGGGCCGATGACAAGGCGGGCATTGCGGAGATCATGACGGCGCTGGCGGTGCTGAAAGGCAAAAATATCCCGCACGGTGATATCCGCGTGGCCTTTACGCCGGATGAAGAGGTGGGCAAGGGCGCAAAACATTTCGACGTCGAGGCCTTCAATGCGAAGTGGGCCTATACCGTTGACGGCGGCGGCGTCGGTGAACTCGAGTATGAGAACTTCAACGCCGCGTCGGTGACGATCAAGATTGTGGGGAACAACGTTCACCCAGGCTCCGCGAAAGGTGTGATGGTGAATGCGCTGTCGCTGGCGTCGCGTATTCATGCTGAGGTTCCGGCGGAAGAGAGCCCTGAAATGACGGAAGGGTATGAAGGTTTCTATCACCTGACCAGCATCAAAGGCACCGTGGACAGCGCGCAGATGCACTACATCGTACGCGATTTCGACCGCAAGTCCTTTGAGGCGCGCAAGCGTAAGATGATGGAGATCGCCAAGAAGGTGGGGAAAGGGTTACACCCTGATTGCTATATTGAGCTGATCATAGAAGACAGCTATTACAATATGCGTGAGAAGGTGATGGAGCATCCTCATATCCTCGACATCGCTCAGCAGGCCATGCGCGACTGTGACATTGAACCGCAGCTGAAGCCGATTCGCGGTGGTACTGACGGCTCGCAATTGTCGTTTATGGGATTACCTTGCCCGAACCTGTTTACCGGCGGGTATAACTACCACGGCAAGCATGAGTTTGTGACGCTGGAAGGGATGGAAAAAGCGGTGAAGGTGATTGTGCGGATAGCTGAGTTAACCGCGAAGCGGTGAAAAATCGCCCGGTGGCGGCTGCGCCTTACCGGGCCTACGTTCGGATTGTAGGCCCGGTAAGCGAAGCGCCACCGGGCAGAAAGGCAAGGAGCGCTATGTCAAACTACCGTCGTCATTACGTCCCTGGCGGTACCTGGTTTTTCACCGTCAACCTTCAAAACCGCCAAAGCGATTTGCTTACCCGTCACATTGATAGCCTGCGTGCTGCCACCTCTATGGTTAAACGCGCGAAGCCCTTTACCATAAACGCCTGGGTTATCCTTCCCGAACATATGCACTGTATCTGGACCTTACCGGAAGGCGACAGCGACTTTTCGGCCCGCTGGCGGGATATTAAAAAAACGTTTAGCCGCAACATCGACATGCGCCACATATGGCAGCCGCGTTTCTGGGAGCACACCATTCGCAATGAACAGGATTACCGGCGGCATGTGGATTATGTCTATATCAATCCGCTGAAGCATGGCTACGTCAGTAAGGTTCGCGACTGGCCGTATTCAACGTTTCATCGGGACGTACGGGAAGGGTTATATCCAGAGGATTGGGCCGGAGAGATCGAGGATTTTGCGGCAGGTGAGCGGAAGTAAAAAGCCGGGTGGCGGCTACGCCTTACCCGGCCTACATTCGGATCGTAGGCCCGGTAAGCGAAGCGCCACCGGGCATTACAGCGACTTAGTCCTCAAAGAACCAATACCCACTGTTCACCAGCGCGGCCAGCATCGCGAGGAATGACGGGTCTTCCAGCGCGTCGCCAAACGTTTCGGCGTGCAACACCTGATGGCTGGCGATGGCGTCCAGCGCCGGACGGTGCGGAGAGTCCAGCTTTTCGCCGTTCACGAAGACATCTTCACCAATGCGCAGCACGCGTAACCCGCCGAGGCGAACCAGCTTGTCACCCTGTTGCAGGGCATCATAAATCTCATCGGCCTGATACGGTGGCTCCGGCGGCGCAACGTCCAGCTCGTGGCGTGACTGGCTGACAAACTCACCAAACCACTGTTTGAAATGTTCCGGCTCGTTGATCAAATCCAGCATCATGCCGCGCAGCTTATCAAGCTCTTCCGGCAGGATGTCAGCAGGGTGTTCACGCGATGGCACGTCCGGGTCGCTGTAGCGGTAGCTGCCCAGCTCGCGCTGCAGAACATAGTCAGCGAAGCCGCTGATCATTTCGCGACCGCTTGGCGCGCGGAACCCCACGGAGTAGTTGAGCGAGTTTTCCAGGGAGTAACCTTCGTGCGGGAATCCCGGCGGAATGTAGAGAATATCACCCGGCTCCAGCTCTTCGTCGATGATCCCTTCAAACGGGTCAACCTGAAGCAGGTCCGGATGCGGGCAGTGCTGTTTCATCGGCACTTTGTCACCCACGCGCCAGCGACGGCGGCCGGTACCCTGAATGATAAACACGTCGTACTGATCCAGATGCGGGCCAACGCCGCCACCGGGAACGGAGAAGGAGATCATCAGATCGTCCATTCGCCAGTCGGGCAGGGCGCGGAACGGGCGCATTAAGGCGGCGGTAGGCTCATGCCAGTTGTTGACCGCCTGCACCAGTAAAGACCAGTTATTTTCACCCAGGTGATCGTAACTTTCGAAAGGACCGTGGCTGACCTGCCATTTTCCGTCCTGGTGGCTCACCAGGCGGCTGTCGACTTCATTTTCCATGGCCAGGCCGGCCAGCTCGTCAGGGGAGATAGGGTCGACAAAATTGCTGAACCCGCGTTTGAGAACCACCGGGCGTTTTTGCCAGTAGCGCTCGATAAACTCGGGCCAGTTAAGTGCTAAGTGATATTCCATATTTTTTTATTCCGCAGGCTCTTATTGAGTCGGATTATAACGGAAGCTCAGGAGCCTGAGTGCGAGATCCGCGCATTTTTCACATAACGGGTCAAGTATCGTTCGATGTGGGATGCTGGCGGCCAAAAATAGCCTCCATTCGCGCACCGCCCAGCAGGCTTTCACCCGTTTCAATTTTGCCATCGTACTGATCGACAATCTCCCGGGCGACGGCTAACCCCACTCCCTGACCCGGGCGCAGCGTATCGGCGCGTTGACCCCGATCAAACACGACTTCACGTTTATTGCGGGGAATGCCGGGCCCATCGTCTTCAACGATGATGTGCAGCTCGTTATCCGTCTGGCGCGCGGACACTTCCACAAACTCCAGGCAGTATTTACAGGCGTTATCGAGCAGGTTACCCATCACTTCCATGAAATCATTTTTCTCGCCCACGAAGCTGATTTCCGGCGAGATATCGAGGCTGATGTTCACCCCTTTACGCTGATACACCTTGTTCAGCGCGGAAGTGAGGTTGTCCAGTAAAGGCGCCACCGGATGCAGCTCGCGGCTCAATAACGCACTTCCTGAACGCATGCTGGCGCGATGGAGATAATAGCCAATTTGCTGCGAGATGCGACTGATCTGCTCAAGCATCACAGGCTCTGCATCATCAACGCTGAGCGTTGAGCTACGCATGGAACGCAGCGTGCTCTGCATGACCGCCAGCGGCGTCTTAAGGCTGTGCGTCAGGTCGGTGAGAGTGGTGCGGTATTTATCATAGCGTTCGCGCTCGCTTTTCAGCAGGCGATTAAGATTACGCACCAGGCTGGTGAGTTCGCGCGTGGTTTCCGGGTTGAGCTTTTCACGATGATGCTCTTCCAGCTCGCGAACCTCTTTGGCCAGTGATTCTATCGGGCGCAAACTCCACCATGCTGCGACCCACAGCAAAGGGATAACCAGCAGTAGATTGGCGGCCAGAACATACACGAACCAACTCCAGACCATGTAAGAACGTTTAAGCTCAACCGGAATGGTGTCGATCACCACGATGGTCAGTTGCGGCATGTTCATGGTAGCGGGATAGAGATTAATGGCGACGGAGTGGGTCATCTCCGTGTCGTCGTCATCCTCGCGTATCTCATTCAGCTTTTGCTGAAGGGCGCGATCGTCATGCAGCAATGCGCTGGTTGAATTGAGATCGGCCTCAATCTCATGAAAACCATTCGTCCTGAGCCATTCCGGGCGAATGCGTTTTTTCAACCAGGGGACGTCGCGCTGAGCCCACAGCAGTTTGCCTTTTTCATCATAAATTAACGCCAGCGTTGGGCTTTGCTGATTGAGGTGCTCAGGCATATCCACGGTAATGTGGTTATCTTCCCACTTCGCCAGGGTATAAAACAGGTTACTTTCGCCGCGTAACAGACGGAAGGTTGTTTTATCGAAGCTCACGCTATACCCGACCAGCGCCACTAACCCATAGGAAAGAGAAAGCACCAGCACCACGGCAGCGGTTGCCAGCAGAAAGCGAACCCGCAGCGAAAGGGGCAGAAAGTGTCGTGAAATCCCTTTCATTAGCGTAATTCGAACAGGTAACCTTGACCACGAACCGTGGTGATCACGTCCTGCGGGTATTGCGCCTGAATTTTTTTGCGCAAACGTCCCATCAGCACGTCAATGGTGTGGCTCTCCCGTAGCTCGGCGTCCGGGTAAAGCTGGAGCATTAAGGAATCCTTGCTCACCACTTTGCCGTTATTACGGATAAGCGTCTCCATGATGGTGTACTCGAACGCCGTCAGCTTGACCACTTCATTATTAATAGAAAATTCGCGGCGGGAAAGGTCAACCTGGAATGGCGGAAGGGAGATAACCTGCGAGGCATGACCGCTGTTGCGACGTAACAGCGCCTGCATGCGCGCAGCGACTTCTTCGATATGAAACGGCTTCGTCACGTAGTCGTCCGCACCTGCGCTGAGCACTTCAACTTTATCCTGCCAGCCTTCACGGGCGGTCAGGACCAGCACCGGCAGAGAGACGTCATGGCTGCGCCAGCGACGGATCAGCGAGAGACCGTCTTCATCCGGCAAGCCTAAATCGACAATGGCGATATCCGGCAGGTGTTCATTGAGATAATAATCGGCTTCTTTTGCATCTTCAGCATCGTCCACCTGATGTCCCATCTCCTGAAGCTGAACTTTCAGGTGATGACGTAGCAATGCGTTATCCTCAACAACCAGTACGCGCATCATCTCTTCTCCCTAAATAATTGGTATGAATAGTTTAACGCTGATTATGTAGTTTGAAACCAGCGTCATGAAATTAAATGACTTTTTTAATGCTACCAGTGCCTTGGGGGCGTCTTGGGGGCATTGCAGTCGGCATCTGATTATTCAGCATGTTGACCTGATCCTGGTTCATATCGCCGATCCACTTCGAGTAGACCTCATACACCATACGCGCATCCTCATGGCCCATCTGGCTGGCGATAAAGGAAGGGTTAGCACCGGCCATAAGCGTCCAGCAGGCGTATGTATGGCGGGACTGATAAGGGTTTCTCTCACGTATCCCAGAAAGTTTAGTTCCCCGTTTCCATCCATACGAAATCGAATTTTTGGAAAAAAAGCTCTCATTCACTGACGATTTCTTTTCAGGAGTAAATACAAAACGCAGATTTTGCGGCTCGGTTTTGCCAATTTCACGGTGATGGAAAACGATCTGCTGTCTTGGGTTATTGCCGGTGATTTCGAACTGCTCGAGCAGCGCATCATGAGCAGGCTTAAGCAGTGTAATCGTTCTGATGCCTGCATCTGTTTTCGGCGGCACAAACACCCGCTTGTTCGTCAGGCTTCTTGATACGTGAATCTCACCTTTTCTCAGATCGATATCCTCCCACGCCAGAGCACAAATCTCGCCGGGCCTCATTCCCGTGTGGACGGCTACAATGATGATCAAAGCCAGTTTTCGGGGAAGGGCGGCAATCAGTGCCTGGTACTCATGAAGTAGAAGCGGATCGGGGTCTGCCTTAGATAGCTTGAGCCTGGACACGCCCTCATAAGGAGCGTGTAATATAAACTGACTTCGATTCGCAAGCTTCAGCATTTCTGATAAAACCGCCATCTGTTTATTGACTGTTGAGGGCGCGCGTCCCTTTTTAACCAGATTAGGCATTGATGGGTTTAATACGCTGCCGGTCAGCAGCTCTTTACGGTAATTCAGGATGTCGGCGTGCTGAATATCAGCAAGGGGAGTATTTTCTCCCACAACACGCTTCAGGGTATTAACTGCAGATGTGAGAGAGTGCAGTGTTGCCCCTGACACCTCCAGCGCTTTTGTATCAATGAAAAAATCGCTCAGCTCTTTAAACGTCGTGATCCGCTTAGTTGATGAGAATTTTTTAAGGGCCTTCGATTCAGGGAAGCGCGCCGCGTAATCGAACTGGCCGAACTGAATCTCACTCACGATGACGGCGCGAAGGTTTCCAGCCTTCTTGATGTTGCTGCTGTTAACCACCCAGCCACGGAGAACTTCGCGGCAGCGAATGCCGCGATAGGTAAACGTGATCCTGATTTTTCCGTTATGAAGTTCAACGCCGGTTGGAAAGTTCATCATGCTTCCTGAATAAATCTATTAATCAGCGGGAAGTTGTACCAGACCAAAGCGCGTTTGCTTTCTCCGCCGGGTACCGCAGGTACTCGCTTAAAATGAACCCCTTCAATCCAGCATCCGAGGCGATAAGCTTTTATTTGCCTGTCATCCAGCCCCGTTTTTTCAGTTAGCTTTCCCGCCACCATCCACTCTTCATCAAAAATGATTTGCGCCATGCTTAACTCCATGACGCCGCCACGATACCGCAGCGGCAGATAGTATATTGATTGTCAAAAATCACCGGCCAAGACCAGGAAGGCACCGGAGATGCCGGGCACCGGTCATTGCCGTGGCCACGTAACTACGGGGGCGGTTAACAACCTCAACCGTAATTTTTCTCCCTTGGAACTTGATGGTGTAAAAAGTCTGTTTGTCGCTGCGACCATGCTCGCCATATTTCTCAAAATGGCATTTGAGCGCGGCGGCGCATGCTGGCCCGCCGATGCTGTCTCTCTTGCTACGGTTAATCAGACGCACATGAGCCTTCCTGATGGTTGATAACGCTGCTGGCAAGCCCGGCGGCCATAGCCGGTAATTCCTCATACTGATTGCAATATGCCGGGTTGGAACATAAGCCCTGCAGTGCTGCAATGGTCAGCTGTTGCAGGTAGGTAACAGAAGAAAGCGGAGCGTTTGTTTCAGGTGCTGGTTCGGGCTCTGCTTTCGGCTTTGCAGTAACTGCCGGCGGATCGAGCACAACAGATTTTGGTGGTTCCGGTCGTCGGTATTCCACGATCGCATCAAGAGCGATTTTCTGACGAACGCTAATTTCATCGGACCAGCTATCCAGGATGGTGGTGGCCACGTCGTGGATCTCCTCGTCGGTGAAATCAGGAGACAAGCAAAATTCTGTGGCGGTGATATCTTCCATCAGTAGCGGGATAACGTCGGAAACGAGCTGGTCTGTGCCTGTCACAACTCCCTCTGCCTCTTCTTTCCCCATGATGTCGGAGCGGACAGAAATCAGGTCATTCAGTGCATGCAAAATTGAAATTTCGCGTTCGCCTGGTGCTGGTGGTACTTCCTGTTTTTCGACTTCATTTGAGGGGGTGGTATTTATCAGTGCATCGATAGAGAAGACGCCTCCGCCCAGGTTCTCCACCTTCGGCTGGTCTGTGGGCTGCTGCACTGGCGCGGAGCTCTGAGCGAATGCCTCATTGAGTTCTTTGTCGAGCTGCGCAGCTTTGGCAGGGCAAACTGCTGGTGGCTGAGTTTCGCCAGATACAGGCGGTTTGGCTCCAATACCAGACCCTCTTCCGGGATGGTAATGCGTTTGGTTGGATTTAACTTTTTCATATCGAGCTCATGATTTTCATAAACCAGAAGCTCATTATGTAAGGTCAGATTATAGCTGTTCGGATTTACTCTTGACTGATCAAATGGTTCAATAATAATCTCCTTACCGATATGTCTTTGGATTTCTTTTCCGGATAAAATCATAGTTCGAATTCCTCAGCTGCTACCCTTAATAAAAGCAAGTAGTTGATACTGTCACATATTTTTTCATCCCATAGCTCTTCTATATAATCTTCGCCACTATGCACCATATCAAAAACACTAACAATATGTTTTGCCATC
>ERZ1106983.702-NODE-702-length-37933-cov-51.523127_pt1 | contig 37933 bp, 30 predicted proteins | sample MGYA00403693_ERZ1106983 | MGnify/ENA primary metagenome ERZ1106983 (study PRJEB35170, sample SAMEA104062420) | human gut metagenome | biome: human gut; feature: human-associated habitat; material: faeces | place: Denmark | collected 2012-07-13 ...
CCTGCTGGCGCTGCTGGTAGCCGCCCTGCTGGCGCTGCTGGTAGCCGCCCTGCTGGCGCTGCTGGTAGCCGCCCTGCTGACGCTGCTGGTAGCCACCCTGCTGACGCTGCTGATAGCCGCCCTGCTGCTGACGCGGCTGATAGCCCTCCTGCTGCTGACGCGGCTGATAACCCTCCTGCTGGCGCGGCTGATAACCGCCCTGCTGGCGCTGCTGGTAGCCGCCCTGCTGACGCTGCTGGTAGCCGCCCTGCTGACGCTGACGGGGCTGATAGCCACCCTGCTGACGCTGCTGGTAGCCACCCTGATAATTGTTTCTCGGGCGATAGCCGCCCTGATACTGTCCGCCCTGCGCGCCCTGGAGTCCTGCTCCGAAGCCTTCTGGACGGAAGCCGCCCTCGCCACCTTGGTTGCTGCGGTCGCTGCTGTAAGCGCGCTGCGAGTGGATGCGCGGACGCTGAGGCCGCGATGAGCGATAATCCTTCTGCTCACTATTACCCTGACTCTCAGAAGAGTTGGCCTCGCGGCCACGCTCATCCTGTCCGTAAACGGGTTCCTGCTTGTTCTCTAATTCTTCTGCCATAACAGTATTGTTTTGAATGATAGATATGGCCTCACGGCCAAGTAATATATAAAATTGTCTTGATTAGATACCTGTGTAGTTGTGCGGCGTGATGGCGAGCAGCTCCTTGCGCACCTCGTCGCTGACGTTGAGCGTGCCGATGAAGTCGTGGATGGTCTGCTCCGTCACCTTCTCGTTGCCGCGGGTGAGCTGCTTCAGGGCCTCGTAGGGATGCGGGTAAGCCTCGCGGCGCAAGATGGTCTGGATGGCCTCAGCCACGACGGGCCACATATTGTCGAGGTCCTGTGCGATTTTCTCCTTATTTAATATAAGTTTGCGAAGTCCCTTGAGGGTGCTCTGGATGGCGATGATGCTGTGGGCCACGGGCACGCCTACGTTGCGCAACACGGTGCTGTCGGTCAGGTCGCGCTGCAGACGGCTCACGGGCAGCTTGGCGGCGAGGAACTGCAGCACGGCATTGGCCACGCCGAGGTTGCCCTCGCTATTCTCGAAATCGATGGGGTTGACCTTGTGGGGCATGGCGCTCGAGCCGACCTCACCCTTCTTGATCTTCTGGTGGAAATACTCCATCGAGATATACATCCAGACGTCGCGGTCGAGATCGATCATGATGGTGTTGATGCGGCGGATAGCATCGAAGATGCTGCCCAGGTGGTCGTAGTTGCTGATCTGCGTGGTCCATTGCTCGCGCTCCAGTCCGAGTTTCTCGGAGACGAAGCGGTTGGCGAAGGCGCGCCAGTCGTACTCGGGGTAGGCGACGTGGTGGGCGTTGAAATTGCCCGTGGCGCCACCAAACTTAGCCGTGAACTTGCAGGCCTTGAGGGCGTCGAGCTGCTCGCGCAGGCGATAGACATAGACCTCGATTTCCTTGCCCAGGCGCGTCGGCGAGGCGGGCTGGCCATGGGTCTTGGCGAGCATCGGCACGTCCTTCCACTCCTCGGCATAAGCCTGGAGCTGGTCGATGAGCTCCTCGACCTGGGGATAATAGACCTCCAGGAGCGACTCCTTGATGGACAGGGGCACGCTCGTGTTGTTGATGTCCTGCGAGGTGAGTCCGAAATGGATAAACTCCTTGTAGGCATCCAGTCCGCCGATGGCGTCAAACTGCTCCTTGATGAAATACTCCACGGCCTTGACGTCATGGTTGGTCACCTTCTCGATGTCCTTCACACGGGCGGCATTCTCCTCCGTGAAGTCGCGATAGATGCTGCGAAGACGGTCGAAGAGGGCCGTGTCGAAGCCCTTGAGCTGCGGCAGGGGGAGCTCCACGAGCGTGATAAAGTATTCGATTTCCACGCGGACGCGATAACGTATCAGCGCAAACTCTGAGTAATAGTCGGCCAGGGGCTCGGTCTTGCCTCTGTAGCGTCCGTCAATAGGAGAAATGGCGGTCAATGTATCCAGCTTCATCATTATATATATTAAACGCTGCAAAATTACGAAATTAATTCCGTTCCGCTGCCAAACGGGTGGCTAAAAGTCCTTAAAATCTCGCCTCTTTTCGTCAACGCCTCCTTTCTCCCTAAAAAATCTTTAATTTTGCCAGCATCTGTACCAAGCTTCACCACGAGCCCAGCACAGACGACAAAACAACAAAGCAAGATGAAGAAAACTACTCGCTTATTAAAATGGCATTTTAAACTTTTGTGGCAAAATATAAGATGCCATTTTAATAATACAGGATAGACAACGGCAATATAGCTTGTCATGAAAAGGAGGCTTGGAGAACCATCACGACCTCAATTGCATGATATCACAAAAAACACTTTGTTGGCTTTGTTTACCACAAAGGCCCATCCAAAGCCACGTATTATGACAACACACACAGAAGACGGACGAAGCGGCCTTCTCATTGACAGAAATGCGGGAAAGGGCGAAGAAGATGGGCGCAGCAAGGGATTTTTGCCTGATTCTGATTTTGTTAAATGGATACGGAGAAATAGTTAATGGGGCGTTAATTCATGCTAATCGGCTTGCACTTGGCTGGACGGAAGGCTATTTTTGTATAGTGGCTGCGCCATGGCAATTTGCAAGCCAGCCATCAATCACATGAATTGCAGGGCGCGTCGAGTGGTTAAAATGTAAAATATAATCAAAAGAAACGATGACGAAAAAGTTAAATTTCTTATCAACATCTTCGGTTGGGAGTCGGAAAAGACCGTTCTCGTATCGGTCTCGTATCAATCACGTATTGATCACGTATTGATCCCGTATCAATCCCGTATCGTTCTCCTATCGTTCTCCTATCGTTCTCGCTTCCGGAAGCGGAAACAATACGGAAACAATACGGAAACAATATGAGGTCGATATATGCTGGAAGGGAGGACGATACGTGGTGGGTAGATGGAGGAAGCGTGGCGGAGACTTGGAGGAAACGTGGCGGAGGAAGCCATGACCTCTGCCAGACCTTCCGACGCAGCACCAGGGCAAGCCATGGCACGGCGACTGCCAGCAAGGAGACGCAGATCGTCTCGCCTTAGCCTCTACCGCTGCTCATACTTCCGATGGAAGACCAGCAGACAGAGGGCGCCAGCCAACGCCATCGGCACGCCAATAAGGGCAGGAAAGTTGTATCCCAACCCCATCGCCACGGGGATGCCGCCCAGGAAAGCACCTACGGCATTGCCCAGGTTGAAGGCGGCCTGGATGCAGCAGCCACCCAGCATTTCGCCACCCTCGGCATGCTTCACGATCAGAAACTGCTCAGGCGACCCGATGCCGAAAAGACAGACACAGCAGACGAACACCAGCACCACCGAGACCCAACCAATGGGGGCGAGGAAGAAGGTGAGCAGGAGGGCTGCCGCCGCCAAAAACTGGAGGTAGCAGGTGAAACGGCCCGGCATGAGGCGGTCGGCAAGCAGGGCGCTCACCTGATTGCCCACGACCATACCGCCACCAGCAAGAATCATCAGGAGCGAGATGCTGGCAGGGCTGAATCCGCCCTCCGTCTGCAGCAGCGGCGAGATATAGCTGAACCAGCAGAGGATGCCGCCATTGCCCAGGAAGGTGGCCGCAATGATGAGCCAGGGCGCCAGGTTGCGCAGGAAGCGAAACTGCGCCTTCATGCCATGGTTGGGCAAAGCCTCGACGTCGGGCACCCATCGGTGGATCATATACAGGGTGAGGAGTCCGAGGACGATGCAGCTGGCGAAAGGCACGCGCCAACTGAATGTATGGCTGAGAAACGTACCAAGGGGAACGCCCAGCAAATTGGCTACCGGCATGCCTGCGCACATCATCGCCACGGCATTGGTCCCCTTGCCCTCCCGTGCTATCTTCACCGCCACGATAGTGGCCGTGCCGAAGTAGGCGCCATGGGGCAGTCCCGCGACAAACCGGGCGCAGAGCAGGATCCAGTAGGTGGGCGCCACAGAGGCAGCCATGGCGCCGAAGGTGATGAGCGAGGCCAGGAACATCAGTATATGCTTGGGCCGATACTTGTGCATGAGGATCAGCGAGAAGGCTCCGGCACAAACGCCGAGCGCATAGACTGAGATGAGGTGGCCTGCTTCTGGGATGGAAACATGCATGTTGTGGGCAATGTCGGTAATGATGCCCTCGATGATAAATTCGGCGATGCCCAGGGTGAACGTGCCCAGGGCAAGGGCAAATAGTCCTTTCTTCATTTGTGCTTGTGCAGTCTATGTTATCCTAAAAAATCGTCTGCAGAGAGGCCTTTTGAGGGAAACTGTCAGGGGGAAAAAAGAAAATTCCCGCAGCCCCACGAATGAAGCCACGGGAACCACCCCTGTGGGCGTTGACGGATTCGAACCGCCGACCCTCTGCTTGTAAGGCAGATGCTCTAAACCAACTGAGCTAAACGCCCTTCTTCCGAAATGCGGGTGCAAAGGTACGCCTTATTTCCGACACCTGCAAATTTAGAGGGGAATTTTTCGCCAATCACGACTTTTCTATTGCACACGCCACGCTGAGGAGCCATGACAGAAACGTGGACTGAAAGCCCACACGCAGAGCCAAGGGCCCGCGTTATTTCTCAGGGCCATATAGAAAAACCACATGGACAGCAAGGTTGTTTGGACTGACTACCCTTGCCTGTTTCCCGAAACCATCCCGAAACCATCCCGAAGCTTTGCTAACTGCCTTGAAGAGAAAAAGCGGACACCGTCCCACAGAGCAGCAGGACCAGACAAAGACAAAGCCACAGGAGCGAGCCACAAAGCCAAGCGTTTCTGCGTTTCAGTGTTTCAGCGTTTCAATCAAAAAAAAGCATGCCCCACTACTCCCTCCTCCCTATCAGCCCATACCTTAATTTTACCATTTACACTTATTACGGAGACTAATTGTTATAATATATTATATATTATATATTATATATAATAATAAACAATACAACAATAGGAGAAAGGAAAGGAAAAACTACACCTAAGTTATATTTGCATTGAAACGCTGAAACACTGAAATATTTCGAGTAAACTAATCTCACAAAACACTAATAATCAACCACTTACATCAACTACAAGGACAATATCATCAAATCAACAAGCGTATCAAAGCCCGCTACCGCAGTCTTTTCTTCGCCAAAAGACTGATAAAAATATCGTTTTCCTCTCCTCATAGGCCCGTCACCCACACTTCGACCCGCTTTTCGACTCGGCAGACGAAGCAGAGTTTGGGCGGCAAACTCTCAAAAAGGACTGCCGATACCACGGAAGCCTTCCGCGATCCCACTTTGCGAGAGCCATTTTGCCTTTCTGCGACGCAATAAAACCCACCTTGAGACCGTTTATAAAGATGTTATGCAATGGACGGACAGGATACGGCAGGTGAAGATTCTCCTCGTGGCCGCGGCAGTACTGATAGCCGTGGCCTCGCTGATCGTGTCCCACTTCCTGACGCGCGACCTCTCCAAAGAGGAGCGGGCACGCATGGAGGTGTGGGCGCAGGCCATGAAGTCGCTCTCGCAGGCCGACGAGAACACGGACCTGAGCCTCGTGCTGCGCGTGCTCAACGACAACAACACCATCCCTGTGGTGGTGACGGACCGCGACGGCGTCGTGACCGACTTCCGCAACGTACGCGTGAGCGGCAAGGACTACGCCGACTCGCTGCGCTACCTGACCCACATGGCCGAGCGGCTGCAGGCCTCGGGGCGCTGCATACGCATCTCGCTGAGCGAGCAGGTGAAGAGCGACTACATGAACGTCTGCTACGACGACTCGCTGATGCTCAAGCGCCTGGCCTGGTACCCGTTTATCCAGCTGGGCGTGGTGATGATCTTCGTCGTCGTGGCCATCTTCGCCCTGCTCACCTCCAAGCGGGCCGAGCAGAACAAGGTGTGGGTGGGACTCTCCAAGGAGACGGCCCACCAGCTCGGCACGCCCATCTCCTCGCTCATGGCCTGGCAGGAGATACTCAAGGAGAGCTACCCCGAAGACCCGCTCGTGGCCGAGATGGGCAAGGACGTGGAGCGACTGCAGCTCATCGCCGACCGATTCTCCAAGATCGGATCGCTCCCCGAGCCCGTGCCCTCCAGCCTCAACGACGTCATCGACCACGTCATCGACTACATGGACCGAAGGACCTCGCGCAAGGTAAGCATGGTCAAGGAGCTGCCCAAGGAGGACATCGTCGTCAGCCTCAACGCATCGCTCTTTGAGTGGGTGATAGAAAACCTCTGCAAGAACGCCGTCGACGCCATGGGCGGCGGGCAGGGCACCATCACGATCCACGTGGAGGAGACGGAGACGAAGGCCATCCTCGACGTCACGGACACGGGCAAGGGCATCCGCAAGAAAGACATCGGCAACGTCTTCCGGCCCGGCTTCACGACCAAGAAGCGAGGCTGGGGACTGGGACTGAGCCTGGCGAAGCGCATCGTGGAGGAATATCACCACGGACGCATCTACGTGCGCAGCTCGGAGGTGGGCAAGGGCACGACCTTCCGTATCGAGCTGCGGAAGTAGGAAGCAGCCGCAAAAAGGCCCACAGATGCGCCACAAACCTCCCAAGCCGCCCCAAGGAGGCGCACTATGGCCCCCACGGGGTGAAAAAATACCATTTTTTAACTGCAAATTGTTGATAATCGGAAAAATGTTCGTACCTTTGCACCCCGATTATGGACTTAGACTACCTCCACATAGATCTGAAAAGCTTGGACTATGGCCGCACGGAGCGGACGCTGAGCTTGGACGACACTTACTTCGAGGCGATAGACGCACCCGAGGTGAGGAGGGGAAACTTGTCCGTGAGGCTCGCCATCTATCGCACCTCGCAGGACGCCTTTCTCCTCGACTTCCACATCACGGGCACGGTGACAGTCAGCTGCGACCGCTGCCTGGAAGACATGGAGTTGCCCATCGAGGCCCAGGAGCGCATGGAGGCTAAGTTTGGAGAGGAAAGCTCAGAGGATGACGCTTGTGTGACGGTGGCCGAGGACGAAGGAATACTCGATGTCGCATGGCTCATCTACGAGTTGACGGCGCTCGCCATCCCCGTCAGGCACGTGCATGCACCTGGAAAATGCAACCCTGCCATGATACGGGTGCTCGAGGAGCACTCGGCCGTCCGAAGCGGAGAGGGAGACGAGAAAGCCACAGACCCGCGCTGGGCAGCACTCGAACAACTCAAGAAAAAGAATTAAAAAACAAAACAGATTAAAAAATTATGGCACATCCTAAAAGAAGACTATCGAAGACTCGTACGCTCAAGCGCAGAACGCATGACAAGGCAGTAGCTCCCACGCTCGCCGTATGCCCCAACTGTGGCGCCTACTACGTCTATCACACCGTATGCCCCACGTGCGGCTACTACCGCGGCAAGCTGGCCGTGGAGGTCGCTACCGCCGAGTAAACACCTTCTCATTGACATAAATGGAGAAGATAAACGCTATCATCACCGGTATCGGCGGCTACGTGCCCGACTACATCCTCACCAACCAGGAGTTGTCGCGCATGGTCGATACCACCGATGAGTGGATCCAGACGCGCGTCGGCATCAAGGAGCGGCGCATCCTCACCGAGGAGGGGCTGGGCACGAGCTACATGGCTCGCAAGGCCGCAAGCCAGCTGCTGGAGAAGACGGGAGCCGATCCCGACTCCATCGACGCGCTTATCGTCGCCACGACTACTCCCGACTACAAGTTTCCCTCGACGGCCTCCATCGTCGTCGGGCGACTGGGGATGCACAACGCCTTCGCCATGGACACGGCGGCGGCCTGCAGCGGATTCCTCTACACGCTCGACCTGGCCTGCTCGATGATAGAGAGCGGACGCTACAAGCGCATCATCGTCATCGGAGCCGACAAGATGTCGTCGATGGTAGACTACACCGACCGCAACACCTGCGTCCTCTTCGGCGACGGAGCGGGCGCAGTGCTCGTAGAGGGAACGACGGAGGAGGGTGTCGGCATGCAGGGATCCTACCTGCGTACCGATGGCAAGGGACTGCCGTTCCTTCACCTGAAAGCGGGCGGATCGGTATGCCCCCCGTCAAAGTTCACGGTGTCGCACAAGCTCCACTATATCTATCAGGAGGGGCGCACGGTCTTCCGCTATGCCGTCACGGAGATGAGCAACGACGTTGGGATGATGATGAGCCGATTCGGACTGACTCCCGAGACCATCAACTGGGTGATACCCCACGAGGCCAACCGCCGCATCATCGAGGCCGTGGCCAAGCGCGCGGAGATACCGCTCGATAAGGTCATCATCAACATCGACCGCTACGGCAACACGTCGGCAGCAACGATTCCGCTGGCCATGTGGGACAACGAGAAGCTGCTCAAGAAGGGCGACAACGTCATCTTCACGGCCTTCGCAGCCGGATTTGCCCATGGAGCATCCTACTGCAAGTGGGCCTACGACGGCGACGCGGTAGGAGCGGCGAAGTAGCGCGGACGGCTTCACAACAAATAAGTATGGGGCTCAGAACGTGAGGCGCAAGGGAGCGGCGACGCTTCCCCGTGGCCTGACGCTCTGAGCTTTTTTCGCTTTGGGCAGGAGACGGACTCCACACCCGGCCTTCTTCTCAATCCGCCAAATTGGTTTACTCGACAACAACATCATTATGCAGCACAAAGCAGGATTCGTCAACATCGTGGGCAACCCGAATGTGGGCAAGAGCACGCTCATGAACCAACTCGTGGGCGAACAGATCAGTATAGCGACCTTCAAGGCCCAGACCACACGCCATCGCATCATGGGCATCGTCAACACGCCAGAGGCACAGGTGGTATTCTCCGACACCCCGGGCGTGCTGAAGCCCAACTACAAGATGCAGGAGATGATGCTGGCATTCTCGGAGAGCGCACTCGCCGACGCCGACATCTTGCTCTACGTGACGGACGTGCGCGAGACGCCAACCAAGAACATGGACTTCCTGGAGAAAGTCTCGAAGATGGAGATACCCGTCATCCTCCTGATAAACAAGATCGACGAGAGCGAGCAAAACCAGCTCGGCGACCTCGTGGAGACATGGCACAAGCTGCTCCCGAAAGCCGAGATACTGCCCATCTCGGCCAAGAACAAGTTTGGCACGGAGATCCTGATGAAGCGCATCCTGGAACTCCTGCCCGAGAGCCCGGCCTACTTCGACAAGGACCAGCTCACGGACAAACCCGTCAAGTTTTTCGTCTCCGAGATCATCCGCGAGAAGATCCTCCGCTACTACGACAAGGAGATACCCTACTCCGTGGAGGTGGCCGTGGAGCGATTCAAGGAGGACGACCGGCTGATCCGCATCAACGCCGTCATCTACGTGGAGCGCGACAGCCAAAAGGGCATCATCATCGGCCACCAGGGACAGGCCCTCAAGAAAGTATCGGCAGAGGCACGCAAGTCGCTCGAGCAGTTCTTCGGCAAGAAGATCTTCCTGGAGACCTACGTCAAGGTCGATAAGGACTGGCGAAGCTCCAAGCGCGAGCTGCGCCTTTTCGGCTACGACCCACAATAAGGGCGCGCTCTCGCGAGCCACATCCCCCGGGAGAGGCAGCATCCCCAAAAAACGCTCACCCCTACCCCGCCCGCCAAGCGACGGACGGGACAAACGACAAGAAAAAAACGGCCCTAACTGTATGCAGGGCATACTCTCGCCATCGGATGGCGAGGGCCGAAGAATGTTAAACTTCAGTAATTAAACAGACATCATGGCAAATTTAGTAGCTATCGTTGGCCGCCCGAACGTGGGCAAATCAACGCTTTTCAACCGTCTCACCAATAGCCGCCGCGCCATCGTGAGCGAGACGGCAGGCACCACCCGCGACCGCCAGTATGGCAAATGTCTCTGGAACGGGCGCGAGTTTTCGCTTGTTGATACAGGAGGCTGGGTCGTCAAGTCGGACGACATCTTCGAGGACGCCATCCGCAAGCAGGTGCGCGTAGCCACGGACGAGGCCGACCTGGTGCTCTTCGTGGTGGACAACGAGACGGGCATCACGGACTGGGACGAGGACGTGGCACAGATCTTGCGCCGCGCAAGCGTACCCATCCTGCTCGTGGCCAACAAGATAGACAATAGCGGACGATCGTACGAGGCTGCCGAGTTTTACAAGCTGGGACTGGGCGACCCGATCTGCGTGAGCGCAATCACGGGTGGCGGCACGGGCGACCTGCTCGACATCATCCTGGAGAAACTGGAGGACGTGCCCGAGGAGGAGGTCGACGACAACCTGCCGCGCTTCGCCGTCGTGGGACGCCCCAATGTCGGCAAGTCGAGCATCATCAACGCCTTCATCGGCGAGGACCGCAACATCGTCACCGAGATAGCAGGAACCACACGCGACAGCATCTACACGCGCTACAACAAGTTTGGCTTCGACTTCTACCTCGTCGATACGGCAGGCATCCGACGCAAAAACAAAGTGAGCGAGGACCTGGAGTTCTATAGCGTGATGCGATCCATCCGCGCCATCGAGAACAGCGACGTCTGCATCCTGATGATCGACGCCACGCGTGGCATCGAGGGACAGGACATGAACATCTTCCAGATCATCCAGAGAAACAAGAAGTCGCTCGTCGTGGTGGTCAACAAATGGGACCTGGTGGAGGAGAAGACCCAGAAGCACATCGACACCTTCACCAACGCCATCCGCAGCCGCATGGCGCCCTTCACCGACTTCCCCATCATCTTCACCTCGGCCCTGACCAAGCAGCGCATCTTCAAGGTGCTCGAACTGGCCAAGGCAGTCTTCGACAGCCGCAAGATCCACATCGGCACCAACAAGCTCAACGAGGTGATGCTGCCCATCATCGAGAACACGCCGCCCCCCTCGACCAAGGGCAAGTATATCAAGATCAAGTATTGCTCGCAGCTGCCCAACACGCAGATCCCCTCGTTTGTCTACTACGCCAACCTGCCGCAATACATCAAGGAGCCCTACCGTCGCTTCCTGGAGAACAAGATGCGAGAGCATTGGTCGCTCATCGGCACCCCGATCAACATCTTCATCCGCCAGAAATGATGCACGCATTCTCTCTACGCCCCTTCCTCGGCTCGCTGCTGGGGACGGGGGCTCTCGCCCTGTCGCTGCTCCTGGGGTCGTGCTCCGACAAGCCGCAGGAGACGGTCAACCAAGGCGAACTGGCGGCCCGAACGGCCAAGATCTACTACGACAGCTTGGCGGCAGGCCGCTTCGACAGTTTCTATGAGGGGAAGTTGAAGGCCGATACCGTGCCCGAGACTTACCGACAGCAGATGAAAGCCATACTGAAGCAGTTTGCCGACAACGAACAGAAGCGCCACAAGGGCATCGACAGCGTCCGTATCAGCAACTACCAGTATGCCGAGAAAACGCAGACGGCCAACGTCTTTCTCACGCTCGTCTATGGCGACAAGACACAGGAGCAGGTGGTCGTGCCGATGGTGAGGCGCGACAGTCTGTGGTATATGCGATAGGAAACGTTCCATTACATGGCACCTTTTCTCGCCATGGCATAACTCGAGCAAGCTCGGTTCTGCTCATTTGGCTTAACGAAATGGTTCCATTACATGGCACCTTTTCTCGCCATGGCATAACTCGAGCAAGCTCGGTTCTGCTCATTTGGCTTAACGAAAAGGTTCTTATTTCTCCTCCCGCTCCACCTCTCTGACTTTCTTGAAGAGGTCGGAGGCGAAGACCAGGTCGTTGAGCTTCTTGTTGCGCGAGGAGATGACGGAATCTTTGTCGCCCTGCCACTCCTTTCTGCCGTCGGCTATGAAGACGATGTTCTCGCCAATACCCATGACGGAGTTCATGTCGTGGGTATTGATGATCGTCGTGATGCCATACTCCTTGGTGATGCCGGAGAGGAGCTCGTCGATGACGAGCGAGGTCTTCGGGTCGAGGCCGGAGTTGGGCTCGTCGCAGAAGAGATACTTCGGATTCATGACGATGGCGCGGGCGATGGCGACACGCTTCTGCATACCACCCGAGATTTCGCCTGGAAACTTGCTTCCCGTCCCGTTGAGGTTGACGCGGTCGAGACACTCCTGCGCCCTTCGGTCGCGCTCGGCGGCAGTCATATTGGAGAACATATCAAGAGGAAAGCGCACATTCTCCAGCACGGAGAGGGAGTCGAAGAGGGCCGCACTCTGGAAGATCATGCCCATCTCGCGGCGCATCTGCACGCGCTCGCGCTTCGACATGCGCACAAAGTCGCGCCCGTCATAGAGCACCTCGCCACCCGTCGGATCGAGGAGGCCCACAAGGATCTTCATCAGCACGGTCTTGCCCGCGCCCGACTGACCGATAATGAGGTTGGTCTTGCCGTCGTCGAAGACGGCGTTGATGTCGCGCAGGACGGCTTTATCGCCAAAGGACTTGTCTATATGCTTGACTTCTATCATGCCTTTCTACTGTTTTGACTAACTGAGCAACTGGGTGAGGAACACATCACAGAAAAGGATCAGCACCGAACTATTGACCACGGCTGCCGTGCTGGCCTTGCCCACCTCTACGGAACCGCCACCGACGGTATAGCCGAAATAGGAACTGACGCTGGTGATGATATAGGCATAGACAAGGCTCTTGATGATACTCGTCCACAAAAACCAGGGCACGAAATCGTGCTGCAGTCCGGCCGTGAGGTCCTCAGGGGTGATGATATGGCCGACATAGGCCGTGGAGTAGGCTCCCACCACGCCCAGCGCGGAAGAGAAGATCACGAGGAAGGGCATGATCGTCACCAAGCCGAGTATCTTCGGCAGGATGAGGTAGTTGGCCGAATTGACACCCATGATCTCCAGGGCGTCGATCTGCTGCGTGACGCGCATCGTGCCCAGCTCAGAGGCGATATTGGACCCCACCTTGCCCGCCAGGATCAAGCACATGATGGAGGAAGAAAACTCCAGGAGCATGATCTCGCGCGTGGCGTAGCCCGCCACCCAATGGGGCATCCACGGACTTTGGATGTTGACCTTCATCTGGATGCAGATGACGGCTCCGATGAAGAAGGAGATGAGCAGGACGATGCCAATGGAGTCGATGCCGAGCTGCGACATCTCCTTGACATACTGCTTGAGAAACATCCGCATACGCTCGGGACGAGAGAAGGCGCGCCCCATCAGAATGAGGTATTTGCCGAAGGTGGTGAGCCACTTATGTATTAACATGCGATGGGTTTATATGAAACTTTGGTGCAAAAGTAACCAAAATCCCCTTAAAAACTGCATCCGCAGGGATAGTTTTTGTCCTTGACGGGCGATATTAGCATCTTTTTTCTTACTTTTGCAATCCAAAAATGAATACAACGGATATGAGCGACAACGATAGCGAGCGACTGGTGGCGACACCTATCGGCAGCGAGGAGACCGAGGGCGAAGGTGCAACCGAGCAGCGGGCCATGCTCCACGCCAAGGGTTTGGTGAAGCGGTATGGCAAGCGAACCGTGGTGAGCGACGTCAACTTCAACGTCCGCCAAGGAGAGATTGTAGGACTGCTGGGACCCAACGGAGCCGGCAAGACCACGTCTTTCTACATGACGACAGGACTGGTAGTGCCCAACGACGGCCATGTCTATCTCGGCGACACGGAAATCACGGACTACCCGGTCTATAAGCACGCCCATGCTGGCATCGGCTACCTGCCGCAGGAGGCAAGCGTGTTTCGCAAGATGAGCGTCGAGGACAACATCATGGCCGTGCTGGAGCGCACCAAACTCTCCCACGACGAGCAGGTCGCAAAGATGGAGAGCCTCATCAAGGAGTTTCGACTGCAGAAAGTGCGCAAGAACCTGGGAGACCGACTCTCGGGAGGCGAGCGGCGACGCACGGAGATAGCACGCTGCCTGGCCATCGACCCGAAGTTTATCATGCTCGACGAGCCCTTCGCGGGCGTGGACCCCATAGCCGTGGAGGACATCCAGAGCGTCGTTTGGCGACTGAAGTTTCGCAACATCGGCATCCTCATCACCGACCACAACGTCCAGGACACGCTCTGCATCACAGACCGCGCCTACATGCTCTTCGAGGGCCGCATCCTCTTCCAGGGCACACCAGAGGAACTGGCCAACAACAAGATCGTCAAGGAGAAGTACCTCACCAACAGTTTCGTGCTACGCAAAAAAGACTTCCAGCTCATCGAGGAACAGCGCAAGGCTAAGGAGCAAGAAGGAGAGAGCGAGGGATCAGCCAATAAACCCGAGGAAAGATACTTTGATTCTACAGAAAATCAACAACCTTGCACCATGAGCAATCAAGGACTAATAGCATTGGCACAGTTGATTCTGCCATCAGAGATACTTTCAAATTTTGAAGTAGTACGCGTAGAAGAAGTGTCGTCCCTCACCCGCATCTATCTTGACGAATCTGCTAAGGCTGACTACAAAGAGAACCCGGAGATTGAATCTAAAGGGTTCTGCGAAGCCGTAACTATACGTGACTTCCCGATCCGTGACAAAAGTGTTGGCCTGATCGTCAGAAGACGCAAATGGTACGACAAGCAGAACAACCGATACTTCTCCGACTCTTATGGCATGAAGGCAGAAGGAACCAGCTACTCCAAGGAGTTTGCGACGTTTTTAAAAGAAGTGTATGGAGACGATTCCCACGACCTCCCGTTCGCTTGACCGCTATTGTCACATAAACGTGAATACGTTTGAAAAGCAAGGTAAGGAATGGTCAGCGGTTATCGGGTGAGCCGAGCGAACAGTAGGACTTTTCCTTTACACTTTGCTCCAAAAGCGGACAAAGAAAGGCGAGACCATGGTCTATGAATGCCCACGAAATGCTATTTCGCGAGGCGGGAAAGCCATGGCTTGCCGTTAAAAAATCAAATTTTACACCTTGATATTAGGTAATTGCCTAAATTATAGCTAACTTTGCAACCCTATTTGTGGCCTCGTGCGAACGGGCCACGATACGCCCAAAGCAAAAATTAATAATAATATAACAAAATAACGAAGAAATGCAGATTTCATTTGAGAACCCCGAGAAGGTGGGCGGCGTGCTGACGCTGACCGTCGAAGAGGGTGACTACAAGGCAGATGTCGAGAAGAAACTCAAGGAATACCGCCGTCGCGCCAACATGCCGGGCTTCCGTCCGGGCCAGGTGCCGATGGGCTTGATCCGTCGCCAGATGGGCAACTCCGTCAAGGTGGACATCATCAACGAGCTTCTGGGCAAGGAGATGCAGAAGTACATCACCGACAACAAACTGGCCGTCCTCGGCCAGCCGATAGCCCACGAGGGCGACGAGCCGATCGACCTGGAGAAGGACGCTCCCTACGTGTTCCGCTTCGACCTCGCCATCGAGCCTGAGTTCGAACTCAAGTTGAACAAGCGCGACAAGGTGGAGTACTTTGACATCACGGTGGACGACAAGCTCATCGACCAGCAGGTGGAGATGTTCAGCCGCCGCTTTGGCAAGATGGACGACAAGGCCGAGAGCTACGACGCCGAGGCCAACGACCTGCTGCAGGGCGACCTGCACCAGCTCGACGCCGAGGGCAACACGATCGAGGGTGGCCTGACCCTGGAGGCAGCCAAGCTGATGCCGTCACAGATCAAGGTGGAGGCCCAGCGCGACCTCTTCAAGGGCGCAAAGCTCGGCGACATCATCACCTTCAATCCCCGCAACGCCTATCCTGAGAGCGATGGCGAGATGGCAGCCCTGCTGAAGGTCGAGAAGGACCAGCTGGCAGACTACACGGGCGACTTCTCTTTCCAGATCACGCAGATCTCCCACTTCGTGCCTGCTGAGAACAACGAGGAACTCTGGAAGGCCGTCTATGGCCAGGACGCTGACATCAAGGACGAGGCTGCTTTCCGCCAGACCATCGCCGAGGGCGTGCGCCAGCAGCTCGTGCAGGACGAGGACTTCAAGTTCATGCAGGACGTTCGCAAGCATTGCGAGAAGAAGGTGGGCGAACTGACCTTCGCCAACGACATCCTCAAGCGCGTCATGCTGCAGAACAACCAGGACAAGGGTGAGAAGTTTGTCGAGGAGAACTACGACCGCAGCATCAAGGAGCTCACCTGGCACCTCATCAAGAACAAGCTGGTCGAGCAGACCGGCGTGAAGGTGGAGGAGCAGGATATCCGCGAGATCGCCCGCCAGTCCACCCGCGCACAGTTCGCACAGTACGGCATGGGCAACATCCCCGACGAGCTGATCGAAAAGTATGCCGACGAGATGCTGAAGAAGCGCGAAAATGTGGAGCCGCTCGTGGAGGCTGCCATCGACCGCAAGCTGGCCGTCGCCCTGAAGGAGGTGGTGAAGCTCGACACGAAGGAGATTTCCCTCGAAGACTTCAATAAGATGCTGGAGGCTTAAAAACAAGCCTTTTTCAGAAAAAAACTTCTTTTTTCAAGAGGTTATCGATTTTTTTTCTTAACTTTGTGTGTGGATAATGACCACCATCCCTATCAAGGGTGGCGCGATCCTTGTCCACAGACAAAGGGAAGGAGGTCGATAGCCTCTTTGCTTTTTGTCTAACAGCTAACAAACAGAAAGGTAAAAATGAACGATTTTAGAAAGTACGCCGTCGGCCATCTGGGCATGAACGGCCTCGTACTCGACGAAGTGATGAGGGCCCAGCAGCAGTACGTCAACCCCTACATCCTCGAGGAGCGCCAGCTCAACGTGACGCAGATGGACGTCTTCTCACGACTGATGATGGACCGCGTCATCTTCCTCGGCACGGAGGTGAACGACTATACCGCCAACACGCTGCAGGCGCAGCTGCTCTACCTCGACTCCGTAGATCCGGATAAAGACATCTCCATCTATATCAATTCGCCGGGCGGAAGCGTCACGGCAGGACTTGCCATCTACGACACCATGCAGTTTATCTCCTCCGACGTGGCTACCCTCTGCTCGGGCATGGCGGCCTCGATGGCAGCCGTACTCCTCGTGGCGGGCAAGGAAGGCAAACGCTCCGCGCTCAAGCATAGCCGCGTGATGATCCACCAGCCGCTCGGTGGCGTACAGGGACAGGCTTCCGACATCGAGATAGAAGCCCGCGAGATCCAGAAGTACAAGAAAGAACTCTACAACATCATTGCAGAGCACTCACACCAGCCGTTCGACAAGGTGTGGCAGGACAGCGACCGCAACTACTGGATGACGGCCGACGAGGCCAAGGAATACGGCATGATCGACCAGATCATGGTGAAGAAAGGTGGTGCCGACGAAGCCTCGGCCAAAGAATAAATCACGGAATAGCAACTCACGATATATCTCATTAATATATTAAGGAGAGAATATGCCTAAAAAGAAATGTTCTTTCTGCGGAAGGTCGGAGGATGATGTCAATATGCTCATCTCGGGCCTGAGCGGATACATCTGCGACGACTGCATCAAGCAGGCTTACAACATACTGGAGACGGCAGGAGCTGTCGACGACCCCAAAAAAGGAAAGGGAGGAGCCCGCAAGCTGGCCGAGGTGCCCAAGCCAATGGACATCAAGGCCTACCTCGACGAATATATCATCGGGCAGGACGAGGCCAAGCGATCATTGGCCGTGGCCGTCTATAACCATTACAAGCGCTTGCAGCAGCCCGAGGACGAGACGGGCGTGGAGATCGAGAAGAGCAATATCATCATGGTCGGATCCACGGGAACGGGCAAGACGCTCCTCGCACGCACCATAGCCAAACTCCTGGACGTGCCGTTCACCATCGTCGACGCCACCGTCTTCACCGAGGCGGGCTATGTCGGCGAGGACGTAGAGAGCATCCTCTCGCGACTCCTGCAGGTGGCCGACTACGATGTGGCCGAGACGGAGCGCGGTATCGTCTTCATCGACGAGATCGACAAGATAGCCCGCAAGTCGGACAACCCCAGCATCACGCGCGACGTCAGCGGCGAGGGCGTGCAGCAGGGACTCCTCAAGCTCCTCGAAGGCACGGTGGTCAACGTACCCCCCAAGGGCGGACGCAAGCACCCGGACCAAAACTACACACAGGTGGACACAAAGAACATCCTCTTCATCTGTGGTGGCGCGTTCGACGGCATCGAGACCAAGATAGCCCGACGACTCAACACCCACGTCGTGGGATTCAACTCCATACAGAACACGGCAAAGATCGACAAGAACGACTTGATGAAATATGTTCTGCCTCAGGATCTGAAGGCGTTTGGACTCATCCCCGAGATCATCGGACGACTGCCGGTGCTCACCTATCTGAAGCCGCTCGACCGCGAAGCCTTGCGCAAGATCCTCGTCGAGCCGAAAAACTCCATCGTCAAGCAGTTTACCAAACTCTTCGAGATGGACGGCATCAAACTCACCTTCACCGACGGCGCGCTCGACTACATCGTCGATAAGGCCGTGGAGTACAAACTCGGCGCGCGTGGCCTGCGATCCATCGTAGAGAGCGTGGTCAACGAGGCGATGTTTGAATTGCCCTCCAAGGATGTGAAGGAACTGGAAGTGACGCGCGACTATGCCGCGCAGGAGTTGGAGAAATCGACCAGCCTGCGCCGTCTTGAACAAGGCAAGTAGTGTGTCTATCACCCACAACCCCACCACCGACAGGGCCGAAAGGACCTGACGGGGCGGGGGCCAGTCCTCCCCTCCCCTACGGAGACGGATGGACAGGAATCACCCCTACGATACGGAATACATCAACTATTAACAATGACAAAGGAAGTGAATCTGACCGAAGCACTCAAACATTACTTTGGCTTCGACAAGTTTAAGGGCGACCAGGAGGCTATCATCCGCAACCTCCTGGACGGTAACGACAGCTTTGTCCTCATGCCCACGGGCGGCGGAAAGAGCCTATGCTACCAGCTTCCATCCCTGTTGATGGACGGGACGGCCATTGTCGTCTCACCCCTCATCGCACTTATGAAGAACCAAGTGGATGTCATCAACGGCCTCAGCGAGGAGGACGGCGTGGCCCACTACCTCAACTCGTCGCTGAAGAAGGCTGAGATAGACCGCGTAAAGTCGGATATCGTCAAGGGACACACGAAGCTACTCTACGTCGCCCCGGAGTCCTTGAACAAGGAGGAGTATATCGAGTTCTTCAAAACCGTCCACATCACTTTCTATGCCATTGACGAAGCCCATTGTATCTCGGAGTGGGGACACGATTTCCGACCCGAATACCGCAAAATCCGCCACGCCATCGACGAGATAGGCACGGCACCCGTCATAGCCCTGACGGCCACGGCGACCGACAAGGTGCGCACGGACATCAAGCGGAGCCTGGGCATCGACAACGCGCCAGAGTTTAAGAGCTCCTTCAACCGTCCCAACCTCTACTATGCCGTGAAGCCCAAGACGAAGGAAGTGGACAAGGAAATCGTCAAGTTTATCAAGGAGCACCAGGGCAAGAGCGGCATCATCTACTGTCTCTCGCGCAAGAAAGTGGAGGAGCTTTCAGAGATATTGAAAGCCAACGACATCCAGGCCGCCCCCTATCATGCGGGTCTCGACTCCGAGACACGGTCGCAGACGCAGGACGACTTCCTGATGGAGAACATCAAGGTGATCGTTGCCACTATCGCCTTTGGCATGGGTATCGACAAACCCGATGTGCGCTTTGTCATCCACTACGATATTCCCAAGTCGCTGGAGGGCTACTACCAGGAGACGGGACGCGCCGGACGCGACGGCAAGGAGGGTATTTGTGTGGCCTTCTACTCATACAAGGACCTCAAGAAACTGGAGAAATTCATGGAGAACAAGCCGATCGCCGAACAGGACATCGGGCGCCAACTGCTTCAGGAGACAGCCGCCTATGCCGAGTCATCGGTCTGCCGCCGCAAAATGTTGCTCCACTACTTCGGAGAGGAGTATCCGAAGGACAACTGCGGGATGTGCGACAACTGCGTACACCCCAAGCAAAGGATTGATGCGGAGAAGCAGCTCGCCATCGTCCTGCGGGCCGTAGGCGTGCTCAAGGAGAACTTCAAGCAGGAGTATCTCATCGACTTCGTGAAAGGCAGGGCTACTGATGATATCAGGATTCACCACCACGACGAGCTGGAGGAGTTTGGCGAGGGAGAAAACGAGGACCCGAAGATATGGAATCCCGTGATCCGCCAAGGACTGCTCAACGGCTATATGCGCAAAGACATCGAGAGCTATGGCATCTTGAAACTCACCGCAGCAGGCAAGCGATACCTGAAAAGCCCGAAGCCCTTCCAGGTGGTCATGGACGCAGAGTTTAAGGACGAGGACTATGAGGAGGGAGGCGAAGGCGGTTTCGGCGTGCTCGACCCGCAACTCTTCGCCATGCTCAAGGACCTGCGCCACGATATGGCCCGCAAACTGGAGCGCCCTCCTTACGTCATCTTCCAGGACGTTTCCTTGGAACAGATGGCAACCATCTATCCTATCAACGAGAAAGAACTGCTCAACATCCAGGGAGTCGGAGCGGGCAAGGCCAAGCGCTATGGCCAACCGTTCTGCGACCTGATCAAAAAGTATTGCGAGGAGAACGATATCGTCCGTCCCGAAGAGTACCGCGTCAAGACGGTGGCGAAGAAGTCGATGCAAAAGGTGAAGATCATCCAGAGTATCGACCATCAGCTGTCCCTCGACGACATCGCACGCGCCGAGGGCCTCGATTTCGACGAACTGATAGACAAGCTCGATGATATCGTGGACAGCGGAACAAAGCTCAACATCGACTACTACCTCGATGACACGTACGACGAGGATCAGATAGACGACATCTACGACTACTTCATGGAAAGCGATACGGACGACATCGACAAGGCGATGGACGAACTGAATGAGGACTACACCGAAGAGGAGATACGATTGGTACGCATCCAGTTTATATCCGAGATGGCCAATTAGGCCGACGGCCTCGCACTATTCCCACCATTTACCATCATGGGGACTGCCTCTCGACGAGGTCAGTCCCCATTTCTTTTTCTTCTCTGCCGAGACTATTATTTCGCCGCCTCTCTCCGCATCACGCGCAAGCGATGCAACTTCTGCTGACGACGGTAGCCACGCCACACCCCCATGCCCACACGCGGCCAAGAGGGGATATGCTTGATCTGGTGGCGCACCATCGGTATGTCCCAAAGCAACATCAGCAGGGCGAAGAACAACCCAGCAAGCAATGTCCACCCGAAGAGGATCTTGATGCTTTGCGCCATCACGCCTTCCACCAAACGCGAGACGACAGAGGAAAAATCGGCCGGAGAGGCAGACATCCGCACACGGTCTATATACTGGGAGCAACGGGCAAAACCATCGGCCATGTAGTATTTCATGCCGTAGGAGTGGAGCGCAGCACCCACCAGCCCTCCCACAAACATGTGCAGAACATTGAATATCGAGAGTGCTTGGAAGAAATGCTCAAACGACATCATCTCGTGCAGACACCACATGAAAGCGATACAGAGGACGGCATAGGAGAATCCACGACACATCAGCGGTATGCGGAGCATCTCGATATTCAGCCCACTGTCGAGCAAGACATAGTATCCTCCCACATAGAGGGAGAAAAACATCAGCCCGAAGGCAATGAGTTTATACACGTTCCAACGCATCAGTTTCAGCCACCCCAAGCTGATCAGACAGCCTCCAAGGATGCCCGGAAGCGACCATTGGGCCAAGGTCTCTGTGGTCAAGTCGTCATAGTGCATCAGCTCCTCGTAATAGACCATCTCCAGCACATGCTCGCAGGAAAACAAGGCCTCCACCACGCCGATGAGAAGGATAATCGGCACCACATTGGGATAACGCCACATGGCTGGCTCATAGAACGGATGGGGATGGAAGAGCATGCGCTGCAAGCAGACGGCAAAGGTGATGATCGACGTGCCGCAGACCAGGCGAAACTGGGGAGAGTGCCACCAGTCGAGCCAGTCGCCATAGCAGAGCAACCAAGCCGACTGAAGAAACAATGCCATCCAGAGCACACCACCCAACCAGTCGATACCACGTAGGGGCACTATCTTGGGCATCGCGTGGACTGGACGGGTAAGTGCCGCCTGGACCAGAAGCACCAGTAGCATGAGCAACATAACGAAATAGTGCATATACTCCCAATGCATCTCATAGGCAAACCATGCAGCCAAAAAGCCCGAGTATTCTATAGAGACAAGCAGGATGATATGGAGCAAAGGGAAGAAGACACCGAAATCGCGCTTGGGAGTCATCCAGAGTTGGATGTTCGACATACACTCAAACGTGCCTTGTATCTTCGCCATGCCACAAACCACACAGAGCCCCCAAAGCAGGGGAAGCGGAAGACGCAGCGTAGCCAACCATTGACAAAGGAAGATGATGAGGGCGGAACTCATCAAAAGCTTCTGGTTGGTGAAGCGAAACTTCATGCGAAACAAGACGACGAAGTAGAGGGCCATCCCCGTGAGCGTGGCATAGAGGCACATCTGTACGTCCTCGCGCATCACCCCCCACTGGCCGACGACCTGATTCATCGCGCCAAGGTACATGCCGTTGGAAAACTGGAAACAGAAGGCCAGTACTATATATAGCCACGGACGGATGCTGCGGGGGATCCAGTCGTAGAACATCGGCATGCTGAAGACCATCGGGGGCCCGCCTCCACCTGTTTTCTTTTCTGTCATAGCACAAAGATCATTAGAGGGCAGTACACTCCATGTTCATCCCAGCCCGCAGGCGTTGGATGTTCTGACGCGATTTGAAGCGAATCCGCACAGGAATGCGCTGCTCCACCTTGACAAAATTACCTGTGGCATTGTCCTGCGGAATGAGCGAGAAGGCCGATCCCGTAGCATCGCTGATACGCTCGACAGTACCCCAGAACACCACGCCTGGCACGGCATCAGCCGTCATCCGCACCTTTCTCCCCACAGAGATATGGGGCATCTGCGTCTCCCGGAAGTTGGCTACCACCCACAGGTCGGTGTTATCAACTATATCGACCAGCGTCTGTCCCGGCTGCACCAGCTGTCCTTCGTGGATCTGCTTCTTGCCCACCATGCCATCGGCCGTGGCCGTGATCACCGTGTAGGAGAGATTGAGTCGGGCCATCCTCACTTGCGATCGGGCCAGGTCTATACCCGCCTTGTTCTGCTTGACGCGGTGTCCCTGCTCCTGCTTCGCAGAGGAGAGCGTCCCTATGCTCCGAGTAGCCTGCTCGTAGCGGGCCTGTGCGGCAAGATAGGCTGTGTGTACCTGGTCATACTGCTGCGGCGTGACCGCGTCGTCCTTCAACAACTGGGCATAGCGTTCCTCCTCGCGGCGGGCGTTGTCCAGTTGCACCCTTGCCTCCTCTATGCCCGCGTCAGCCACACGAATGCTTTGGTCGGTAGTCTGCATGCCCGTGGCAGTCACCTCCTTGCCAGCCAAGGCATTGGCCAAGTCGGCCTCAGCCTGGGCCAGGCGCAAGCGAAACTCGCTATCCTCGATGATGACCAGCGTGTCGCCTTTGTGCACCTGCTGAAACTCCTCGAAACGTATCTCCTTAATGAAACCAGAGACACGCGTGTTGACAGGAGTGATCTGTCGCTGCACGGTGGCATTGTCCGTAAACTCCCCGTCGCCAAAATGGACGAAGTGGTTGACGACCAGATAGACGCCTGCAGCAAGCAGCAGCAGGACGATGAGATTGTAGAAACTGCGAAGTATCGTTGTTTTTTTCATAATTGTTTATTATTGTTCATGACATACTGGCCTTTGAAAATACGGCCAGCAGGATTTTCTTTGTACTGCAGAGGACATTGCCTACAAGCATTGGCAGGCATATTTCAACCGATAATAGCAATAGGCCAAGTTGATGCGCGCGCTGACCAGGGCCAACTCCGCCTCCAGTTTGACGTTGGCCGCGTCGGTCATATCGGTGATGAGGGCCAGTCCGTTCTTATAGCGTTTGCCCACCACCTCGTAGTTTTCCGTCGCAAGCTGCACGGCCTTCCGGCGAGTCTGCAGTTCCGATCGCGCCGTGCCCAAGTCAACATAGGCGGCATGCACGTCGTCACCGATCGTCTGCTGCGCCACCGTAAGTTGTGTCTGCGCCTCGGCCGTGGCTCTTTTTGCTTGCTGCACCTTGCGCTTCGTCTTGTAGAGCGACGCCAGGTTGTAGCGCACGCCGATGCCAACAAACCAATAGTTCAAGTTCTTGTTGATAGGTGGCACCTCAATGGTGATCGGCCCGTCGAAATGGTCTTCCGCCACCAGCGCCACCTGGGGATAACGCTCCGCCTCCACAAGGCGCTCTTGCGTGCGACTGATGTCCACCGCCAAGGCCGACCGCTGCAACGTCTTGTGTTGCTCCAAGGCCAACCGCAGCCAGTCCTCCTCGCTGCCGACAGCCATTCCCACACCCTCGAAAGCATCATCGGAGAGCATCGCCAGCGGCACGCTATCCGTGCCCAAGGCGGTTCGCAACTGCTTCGTCAAGACACTCTGTCGGTCGCTGACCGTGGTCTGTCCCAGGGCTATCTGCTGCAGTTGCAGCTCGTAGCGAGTGATGTCGTTGCGCAGGGAGACCCCCTGCTCTCGGCGATGGTTCATGAGTTCGATCTGCCGAAGAGCCAGTTCGCGGTTGGTGGCATAGACCGTCTCCTGATGGCGGAGGCTATGAAGCTGGAGGTAGAGGCCGACCAAGAGAAAACGTACCCGCTGGCGCTGCTCGTCGGCAGAGAGACGGAGCATCTTGGTTTGTTGCTCAGCCAGTCGTATGCCACAAGTGATGGCTCCGCCCGAATATACCACCTGCTCGGCACGCAGCAGGAAGTTGTTACCAAAATGTGGCATCGGCGCGGCCATGGACTCGCCAAACGTGCGATTCCACAAGCGAGCATCACCCAGATAGGAGATGGAGAGTTGCGCCTCTACGTCGGGGAGCTGGGCTAGACGTGCAGTCTCCTCCCCTGCCTCTGCCGTCGCTATAGCGGCACGCATCCTTATCAGCGAGGCGTTGTTTTGCTCCGCACAATCAAAGAGTTGCTGGAGCTGTCCTGTCAATCTTTGGTTTTGTCCCCATAGCGCAGAGGGCACAAAGACCGAGGCCATGCCCACAAGGGTCACAGCCCAATTTTTCATTGTCTGCTTCATAAAAAGGTTTGATTATCAACTGCCATCACATGGATGGCCAAAACATGGAGTGCTTATGCACAAGTTAGCGTCCGCCTAACAACGACGGACACTCCTACGCACAAGCACACACTATATCTGTACACAAACTCCCCAACTGTGAAATCTGTGTACCTTGTTGTTTACCCGAAAAGAATAGCTTTGCGATGTCTGTAACTTGCCCTGAATCATAAAGGACGTTTCCTAAAGCAGCGAGGACTCCATTGTCCGCCTAATTTCACTCCAAACGTAAAACTGATAAGTTACAAGAGGCTTTACTTGCTTGAAAACGGTTGCAAAGGTACGAGTTTTTCAACAAACACGCAAAGAAAAATGAGGAAAAAATATCAGCCTGCCTATTCATTATAGATAGCCACCTTGATCACTCCGTCCTCCCTGTTCTCAAAGAGGCGATAGGCCTCCTCGATCTTTGCGAGCGGGAAGCGATGGGTGATGAGCGGCGTGGTGTCAATCATTCCCTGCGCTATCAGCCGGAGCGTCTCCTCGCAGTCGCACCCATCCACACCTCCTGTCTTAAAGGTCAGGTTCTTGCCATACATATCGGGCAGGGGGAGCACCTGTGGCTCGTCATAGAGGGCTACGATCGTGACGATGGCATTGGGACGCGCACACCGCCAAGCCAGACGGAAGGAGTCCTTGGCGCCCGCCACTTCCAGCACACGGTCAGCTCCACCATGGTCGCTATGGACCTTGACCATTGCCTCACACTCCTCGGGCGTGGTGAGCAAGACGTCGGGATAGTGGGATCGCACAAAGTCGCGGCGCGCTGCCGACGCTTCACAGACGATGATGCGCCGTGGCCGATGCAGCATCACGCAGAGCAGCGTGCAGAGGCCCGTAGGGCCAGCCCCGATGATGAGGACGGTGTCCTCCTCCGTGATCTCGCTGATGCGTGCTGCCCAGAAGCCTGTAGCCAGCACGTCGCCCACCAACAACGCCTGCTCGTCGGTCACACCATCGGGAATGCGGTTCAATCCCTGCGTAGCCAGCGGCACGCGCACATACTCCGTTTGTCCACCGTCGATGCGGCATCCCAAAGCCCAGCCACCATGGGGCGAGGTACAGTTGTTGACATAGCCGTGTCGGCAGAAGAAGCATTCGCCACAGAAGGTCTCCACATTGACCGTCACGCGATCGCCGACCTTCACGCCCCTGACATCGGCTCCCGTCTCCTCCACCACACCGACCATCTCGTGGCCCACGGTGATGCCAGGCACAGCCCTTGGCACACTTCCGTGCTTGATATGAAGGTCACTGGAGCAGATGCTTCCCAAGGTCACGCGCACGATGGCGTCGGTAGGCTCCTGTATCGTCGGTCTCGGTTTGTCCGTCAGGGCAAACTTTCCTTTTTCTATATAAGTATATGCTTTCATCTTGATGGATTATCTCTATGGTCATTACTACTGATTGCCCTCCTGGCAGTCTTTGAGGACCGTGGCCACCCGTCGCTATGCCTCCGTCCCTTCTGTGGGGGCAACACGCAGGGTTCCTGCCCGTGCGATGAGATCTTTCACCACCTCGCCCCCTGCGATGAGTCCCTCCACGGCAGGCACCCATGCGTTGGAGGCCGGGGCTCCCTGCTCCGACCCACAACGCTGCTGGTCGGCCTCTGGGCAGCGCGCCCGAAACGCACAGTCTGTTTCCTCCTGCGGAAGGCCCTCCAAGGGCAGTTCCGGACTATAGACCACCTTCACATGGCGGATGTTCTCCTTGCGGAGCTTCTTGCGCAAGACCTTGGCGAGCGGATCGTTGATAGTCTTGAAGAGGTCGGTCACCTCAAACTGCGTAGCATCGAGCTTGAAGGCTGCTCCCAGACAGCACAGATGGGGCACGCCGAGAGCATGGCAGCGACGGATCAGGTCGAGCTTCGCCGTCACCGTGTCGATACAATCCACCACATAATCATATTGAGCAAGGTCTATCTCGTCCGCTCGCGTCGGAAGGTAGAACATCGGCAGTTTGCGCACCACACAGTCGGGATTGATGGCATGAATACGCTCCTCGGCCACATCGACCTTCGGGCGTCCCACCGTGGGAAGGGTGGCGAGCAACTGGCGGTTGACATTGGTCACACAGACACGGTCGTTGTCGATCACGTCGATGGCACCCACACCGCTTCTGGCCAGCACCTCGACGACATAACCGCCCACGCCGCCTACGCCAAAGACGGCCACCCGACTGGCAGCGAGCGTCTCGAGGGCAGGACGGCCCAAAAGAAGTTGCGTTCTTGAAAATTGTTTCTGCATCGTTGGCTTATCACTTTCTCGCTGCAAAGTTACGACGAAAAGGCGAGAAAAGCCACAAGCAGGGAGCTGAAAGCAGGGGAAAGTTTTGCCAAACGTGCTTTTCCGTTGTCAAATAGGGAACTTTTTTAGGTCGTTTCAAGTAAAATGCGTTCCTTTGCATGCGTGAAAGAGAGCAGCACGATACTGACGATAACGGGTTCCGACGGCACGGGCCTCTCTGGCGTGCAAGCCGACATGAAGACCATATCGGCCTTGGGCGGCTACGCCATGTCGGCTATCACGTGCATCACGGTGCAGAACACCCTCGGCATCCAGGAGTTCTACGATCTCCCCGCTGCCGTGGTCCGCAGCCAGATCGAGGCTGTGGTCAACGATATCGAGCCGCAAGTGATCAAGGTGGGCTTGATTCGTTCGGTAGAAACGCTCGACGTCATCATCGACGCAATCCTGCGCTACCGTCCGCGCTTCGTGGTCTATGCCCCTGCTTCGGTCTCTGCCAAGGGCGACCGACTGATGGGCGAGGACGTGCTGACACAGATCCAGCGTCGCCTCATCCCGCTCTGTACGCTCGTCGCCCCACAACAGCACACGCTCCACGGCGCACAAAACACCTATTGCAGTGCGGTGGCGGTCTATCTGAGCCAAAACTTCTCCATCGAGGAGGCACAGGAGCGGGCCGCACGGTTTGCCAAGGGAATGATGGCACGCACAGCGGAGCCACAGGGACGAAGCATGGAACTCTACCAGGCGTTTGTCTCGGCAGTGGAGCAGCATGCGAAGACCAATAGCGACGTGGCGTTCTATGCCGACTGCCTCAACGTCTCGCCCCGCTACCTCTCGCAGGTGTGCCGTAAACTGGGAGAGAAGACCCCGAAGCAGATCATCGACACCGCCCTGCTGGCCAGCATCCATCAGGAACTGATGCTGACGACCCACACCTTCCAGGAGATAGCCTACGGCTGCGGATTCTCTTCACAAGCCCATTTCTCGAAGTTTTTCAAGAAACTGACGGGAATGACACCCAGCGACTTTCGACGGCAGAACAAGGAGTAGGCGCGCCTGTAGCGCCCTCGCTTCCCACAAGCTGCGTCAGGGGTTTCCATCTCTGACCTACCCTTCCTATGCCCTCGCCGAAACAGTCTCGCTGCCAACCCAAACAGAATATTAAACATAAAAAGAAAATAAAATCATGGAACAGAACAGACAAGAGTTGAACCGCAACCTCGCCCAGATGCTGAAGGGCGGTGTGATCATGGACGTAACGACCCCCGAGCAGGCACGCATCGCTGAGGAGGCTGGCGCCTGCGCCGTCATGGCCCTGGAGCGCATTCCCGCCGACATCCGCGCCGCTGGTGGCGTGAGCCGCATGAGCGACCCGAAGATGATCAAGGGCATCCAGGCCGCCGTCTCCATCCCCGTGATGGCCAAGTGCCGCATCGGCCACTTCGTCGAGGCACAGATTCTCCAGGCCATCGAGATCGACTACATCGACGAGAGCGAGGTGCTGAGCCCTGCGGACAACATCTACCATATCGACAAGACGCAGTTTGAGGTGCCGTTCGTCTGTGGCGCACGCAATCTCAGCGAGGCGCTCCGCCGCATTGCCGAGGGTGCCACGATGATTCGCACCAAGGGTGAGCCGGGCACGGGCGACGTCGTCCAGGCCGTGAGCCACATGCGCCTGATGCAGGCTGAGATCCGTCGCCTCGTCGGCATGAGCGAGGACGAGCTCTTCGAGGCTGCCAAGCAGCTCCAGGCTCCCTACGACCTCGTGAAGTACGTACACGACCATGGCAAACTGCCTGTGGTGAATTTCGCCGCTGGTGGTGTGGCTACGCCTGCCGACGCTGCGCTGATGATGCAGCTGGGCGCAGAGGGTGTCTTCGTCGGATCGGGTATCTTCAAGAGCGGAGACCCCGTGAAGCGTGCCGCTGCCATTGTCCAGGCCGTGACCAACTACAAGGATGCCAAGAAGATTGCCGAGCTGAGCGAGGACCTGGGCGAGGCGATGGTTGGCATCAACGAGCAGGAGATCAAGATCCTCATGGCCGAGCGCGGACAATAATGAGGATAGCGGTATTAGCCTTGCAGGGAGCATTCATCGAGCACGAGCGAATGCTCCAGCAGCTGGGCGCTGAATGTTTTGAGGTACGCCAGCTCTCCGACTGGAACCAGCCCAAGGACGGCCTGGTCATCCCGGGTGGCGAGTCGACGACGATGCTGAAGTTGCTCCATGACCTGGAGCTGCTCCAGCCCATCCGCGAAGCCATTGCCGGCGGACTGCCCGTCTTCGGCACCTGTGCCGGACTGATCCTGCTGGCCAAGGAGGTGGAGGGCGAGGAGTTCCCGCGCCTCTCCACGATGGATATCCGCGCGCGCCGCAACGCCTATGGACGACAGTTGGGTAGCTTCCACACCTCCCTCGACATGGCGGAGGTGGGCACCGGTCTCCCTGCCACGTTCATCCGTGCGCCCTATATAGAAAGCGTGGAGGACGACGTGCGCGTCCTGGCCTCCGTCGATGGCCATATCGTGGCGGCAAGACAGGGCAACCAGCTCGTCACGGCTTTCCATCCCGAGCTGGACAGCGATTTGCACATACACAAATACTTCCTCTCGATGATCGCCGCATAGGCTTCAGCGCTTTGCCAGGAAAGTGTAAATAGAATCTTTTGGTGTTTCCCATGCGGCCCTTGATAGCCGCAGACAGGTTAGATGGCCTGACACACTGCCAACCAGGGTGTCAGGCCATTTTTTATTGTTCTTTTGCTTCTACTAAGAAGGTCTTAGTGTATCGCCTTTCGTGCACAAGTCTGTTCTCTGCACGGCAATTATACCTACACGTAAAAGCGTGCACCCCTACTTCGTGAGTACCACCGACGTGGGACCGGGAATGACGAGGCGACGCTTGTAGAGGTCGCCGACAGCCCGCTTGAAGACCTTCTTGCTCACATGAAACACGCGCTTGATGTCCTCGCTATCGCTCTTGTCGCCCAGCGGGCAGCGTCCGTCGTGCGCCTGCAGATAGGCCAGGAGCGTGTCGGCGAAGTCCTGCGTCTGCCGCTTTCCCGTAGACTGGAGCGAACAGTCGAGTTTGCCATCCTCACGGATGCGGCTGATGAATCCCCGCAGGCGGTCGCCCGTGTGCACATACTGGAAGATCTGGTCCTCGTAGATGAGCGCGGGATAGCGATTATCAACGATGACCTTGAATCCGAGGTCCGTCTTCTGCCATACGAGCAGTTCCACCTCGTCGCCCACATGGTAGGGACGGAAGCCCACAGCGTCCGTCTCTTCCTCCGCAGCCTCGATCTCTCCCCGACGGGCGGCAGCGTCGTAGTCCTCTGCATAGTCGTGGAGATAGTGCTCCACCTTGGCCGAGGCCACCAGACGGAAGCTCTCTTCGTCGGCATGGATATGGACGATATACTTCAGTCCCACCTCCATGCGCTTCTTCTGCTCGCGAAACGGGCAGAACAGGTCTTTCATCACGCCCCAATGGAGGAACGCACCATACTGGTTGACCCAGGCACATTGCAGATACGCAAACTCATCCACGCGGGCGAGTGGCTTCTCGGTCGTGGCGATGGGTCGCTCCTCCTGGTCGAGATAGACGAAGACGCGCAGCGTGTCGCCCACCTGCGTGCCCTCGGGCACATACTTGTCGGGCATGAGGATTTCTCCGTCGCGTCCGCCATCGAGGTAAAGGCCAAAGCGCTCGCCTTTGCCCTCACGATAAGCCACTTCCTGAACAGTCAGGTCATTGTAATCGCCGAGTTTTATTTTGATCATCTGTGTTGATAGTCTAAATGGTCCTACTACTTTTTTCTATGAATGACGGGAGGGCGGTCCACAAAACAGGGCATGGATGGACAGACAGCCCGCAGAGCCGTGTCACGCCCGCCTACACCTCGCCCTGCAAAGCCTCGTTGCCCTGCGAAGCCTCATCGCCACCGACGATCATGCCGTCTCGCAGATGGATGGTGCGGTCGGTGATTTGCGCCAGCGTCTCGTCGTGGGTGACGATGACGAACGTCTGCCCCAGTTTGTCGCGCAGGTCGAAGAAGAGCTGGTGGAGTTCCGCCTTGTTCTTGCTGTCCAGACTTCCCGAGGGTTCGTCGGCGAGGATCACGGCCGGCCGGTTGACCAAGGCGCGTGCCACGGCCACTCGCTGCTTCTCGCCACCTGAGAGTTCACTGGGCTTATGGCGCGCCCGGTCGGCCAGACCCATGAAGTCCAGCAGTTCCTCGGCTCGTTTCCGCGCCTCAGAGGTCGATTTTCCTGCGATAAACGCGGGAATCATCACGTTCTCGATGGCCGTAAACTCCGGCAGGAGTTGATGAAACTGGAAGACGAAGCCCACATGGCGGTTGCGAAATTCGCTGAGCTTATGCCCCGACAACTGCTGTGTCTCTACCCCATCGACCACCACCGACCCGCTATCGGGCTTGTCCAGCGTGCCGATGATCTGGAGGAGCGTGGTCTTGCCCGCCCCCGAGGGACCCACGATGCTCACCACCTCCCCTTTGTTGATGTGGAGGTCGATGCCTTTGAGCACCTGTAGCGAGCCGAAGCTCTTCGTTATACCTTTGATGTCTATCATTTCTTCTTCGTTTTTCTGATTATTTTCTTCGCTGCCACAGCCAGCCGGTGGTAGAGGTTGTGATACAGCCATCCGAGCACCGCCTCATAGGCCGAACGGTCCTCGACATGCTGGGGCTCGGCAAAGGTCATCACGTCGGTCTTGTCCTCGCCAAACTGGTCGGGGAATATGATCATGAGGTTCTTGCCTGAGAAGTACTTGGTCAGTTCCTCCGGCAGGCGCTCCATGGCGTTCTTGAACGACACCGTGCCTTTGCGCGCGGTGACGACCACGAAGATGTGGTCTTCCTTGATCTGGGCGGCCAGCGTCGGCAGCTCGTTCCAGTGCTCCATCTCCACATACTCGGCGCGCACGCTCTCATGGTGGTTGAGCTCATACTGCCGGATGCGGGTCAGCGTGTCCTGGCGTCCATGGTAGGCGATGCGGCAGTCGAGATTCTCGGCCAGTCGGGAGAGACGCTCAAGCCAGCGGTAGAAGCCTGGCTCAAACTGTGCGCGCGAGGGCACACAGACCACGATGCGACGCAGCGTCGAGAGAGGCTGCATCAGGCGCGCCATGATGATCTGTCGCGACAGGCCGTTGAAGAGGCTTTGGTGAAACTTTCCCCAGAAAGTGGTGGAATCGGAGAAGTGCATGTGCATGCCGATGACGACCTCCGTGGCCCTAAACTCCTTGAAGGCGTGCATGATGCCATTGGCAATATTGGTCGCCACGCGGAGCTGACTCTGCATCTTCACGTCGGCCGAGGCGGCGTAGCTCGTCACCTGCTCCAGCAGTTTGGCGCCCTCGGATCGCTTGCGGTTGATGTTGGCGTCGTCATAGACCACGCTGAGAGCCACGAGGTCGTGGTCGCGCTTCGGATTGCGCATGAGCAGGGCGAGGTTGGTGAGGCGGTTGGCATACTCGGGATATTTCACGGGGATGAGCACCGTCTCATCCTGCACCCCTGCGTCCTCCTGTGGCTGCTCCTTTTCGGCCAGAACGATGCGCTTGGCGGCATATTCCGTCACGAGGCTGGAGATGACGCAGGTGAAGAGGATCATGATGACGATGCCATTGAGCACCTCGTCGCCGAAGAGATACTCGCCCGGGGCTACTTGGATGCGCAGTCCCACCATCACCATGGCGATGGATCCGGCAGCATGGGCGGAGGTGAGGCCAAACATCAGGTGGCGAGCCTGGCGGTCGAAGCGCAGGAGCCACCCCGCAAGATAGGCTGCCAGGGCCTTGCCAGCCGTGCCAAAGAAGGTGATGCAGGCCACGACCAGGAGGATGCGTCCGCCCTCGAAAAGCAGGTGGAGGTCGATGAGCATACCCACGCCGATGAGGAAATAGGGGATGAAGAGGGCGTTGCCCGTAAACTCCAGGCGGTTCATCAGCGGCGAGACCTTCGGGATGAAGCGGTTGAGAATCAGTCCGGCCACGAAGGCGCCAAAGATGCCCTCCAGGCCAATCATCTGGGAGAGTGCGCCACAGAGGAAGAGGACGCTCAGGACAAAGACAAACTGCATGACCGCATCGCTATAGCGGCGCAGAAACCAGCGTGTCAATCGGGGGATGAGGAAGATCGTGCCCGCACAGTAGGCCGCAAACTTCACGGCAAACCATAGCCAAAAGCCTGGGCCCGAGGCGCCCTCAAACTGGTTGACGATCGTCGCCAGCGAGACCAGGGCGAAGAAGAGCGAGGTCATCGTGGCGCCCACACTGAGCGTGGTGGCCGCATGGCGCCCCAGTCCGTAGCGACCCACGATGGGATAGGCCACGAGGGTGTTGGAGGCCATGAGACAGCCCAGCAGCAGCGAGGCCATCTGCGTGTAGCCCAGCAGCTCCACGGCCATGAAGTAGGTCAGCACAAAGGGCAGCAGAAACGTCAGCACGCCAAAGAGCAGCACCCGCCCCCTGCTGCGCCGAAGGCCCTCCATATCCATCTCCAGACCGGCGAGGAACATGATGTAGAAGAGACCCACGAAACCGAAGAGGCTGAACGACGCGTCGCGCTCCAGCACATGGAGGCCGTAGGGGCCGATGAGGACGCCTGCCAGCACCAGTCCGATGATGTGGGGAATGCGCAGCCGGCCCATGATAATCGGCGCAAAGAGGATGATCAGGAGCACCGTCAGAAAGATCAGCGGCGGCTGTGATATGGGGAGATACTGGGTCGTGAGCAGCATATCGATTCCTTAATTTTTTGCAAAGGTAACAAAAAACACGCAATTACGCACCACTGTGTCCTCGCTTTTTCGTAATTTTGCGCCATATATTACTTGTTAAGAGAAAGGAACAGAAAAATGAAAATAGCTATCGTTGGCGCAAGCGGCGCCGTAGGACAAGAGCTTCTTCGCATTCTCGAAGAGCGCCAATTCCCGGTCGATGACCTTCTTTTGTTTGGTTCCGAACGTAGCGCGGGCCGCGAGTACCTCTTCAGGGGCAAGCCCCATACCGTCCGCCTGCTCCAGGACAACGACGACTTCCGTGGGGTCGATATCGCCTTCACCAGCGCCGGAGGCGGCACGTCGGCTCGCTTCGCCGACACCATCACGCGCCACGGGGCCGTGATGATCGACAACAGCAGCCAGTTTCGCATGGACGAGGACGTGCCTCTCGTCGTCCCGGAGATCAATCCCGAGGATGCCAAGCGCCGTCCGCGCAACATCATTGCCAACCCCAACTGCACGACGATCATGATGGTCGTGGCCCTCTACCCCATCGAGCGCCTGTCCCACATCCGCAAGATCCACATCGCCAGCTACCAGAGCGCCTCGGGGGCTGGCGCCGAGGCCATGCGCGAACTGCAGCAGCAGTACAAGGAGATCCTCGAGACGGGCAGCGCCCATAGTATCAGCCACTTCCCCCACCAGTTGGCTTACAACGTCATACCACAGATCGACAAGATGACGGACAACGACTATACGAAGGAGGAGATGAAGATGTATCACGAGACGCGCAAGATCATGCACTCCGATGTTCGCACGAGTGCCACCTGCGTCCGCGTGAGCTCACTCCGCAGCCATTCCGAGAGTGTCTGGTTCGAGACCGAGCGCCCGCTCTCGGTAGAGGAGATCCGCCAAGCCCTCCAGGAGGCTCCTGGCGTGACCCTCGTCGATGACCCCCAGCACTATGTCTATCCCATGCCCCTGGAGTCGGCGGGCAAGGATGACGTCTTCGTGGGGCGCATCCGCAAGGACCTGGCCGACGACCATAGTTGCACGCTCTGGCTCACAGGCGACCAGATCCGCAAGGGGGCTGCCCTCAATGCGGTCCAGATAGCCGAGATTCTGTAGCACGGAGCACGACAGGCTCCGTAGCCTCAACTACACATACGACGGACGCCACACCCGGTACTGATCTCATCAGCACCGGGCGCGACGTCCGTCGTCCGTATGGCTTCTCGCCTGCCGCTACTTGTGCGCCTGATAGTATTTCACAGCGGCCGCCACGTTTTTCTTCACGGCCCGGCTCGACATCGTCGCGCCCGTCACGCCATCTACCTCCGATGCATTGGCTGCCGTGCTGAGTTTCATGCCTGCAAACTTGGGCAGCAGGCCCTGTCTCACCTTCTGGAAAAACTTCGGGCTCTCTTGGTTGCGCTGGGCCTCGACCTTCACCACCTTGCCGCCCTTGATATAGACAAACAGGGGCGTAGCGCCCTTAAAGCCGCGTACCGTCGGACACAGCGTGACGGTATTGACAACATACGTGCCGTCGCTCTGACGCTGCATCACCTTGTCACGCTGGCCTACTGCCACGGCCAAGCCCGTACTCATCACGAGGGCCAGGGACAGCGAGGCCCACCATTTTGATTTCTTCATTGGTCTATGCTTTTTTGTTCCTCTTTCGTTTTCCTCCTTCCTGCCCGTCTCCGCCCCACAGGACAGCCTCGGACTATACTGCTTGCAAATATAGGGAGAAAAACGCTATCCTCACCACCTCCCATCTGATATTTATGCTCTATTAACCTTTCCGTCGTGGCCCGACTTATGGCGTTTTCTTCAAAATCGCACTCACTTCAGTGCAGTTTTTACCCAAAATCGCACTCACCTCAGTGCAATTTTCCACAAAAACTGCACACAACATAGTGCAATTTCACAAAAAAGACGTATCTTTGCAGACAAATTACCCCAACATCATGGAACAACTTCAAGCCACATATCACAAACTGCTGCGGGAGACCACCACCTCCTTCCATCGCTACATGTTTGACCGCATCCATTGGGATGCCCGCATGATAGGACTGATGGGACCAAGAGGGGTCGGCAAGACCACACTGGTACTACAACATATCAAAGAGCAGCTGCCTGTCCACAAGTCACTCTACGTGCAAGCGGAAGACTTCTATTTCGCCAGCCATCGACTGACGGAACTTGCCGACCACTTTGCCAAGACTGGCGGCAAATACCTTTTCATCGACGAGATCCACAAATACAAAGACTGGTCAAGGGAGTTGAAACTGATATACGACTACCACGCCGAACTCCACGTTGTCTTCACCGGATCGTCGGTTCTCGACATCGCACAAGGGGCCGCCGACCTGAGTCGTCGCGCACTCATGTATGAGATGCAGGGACTGTCCTATCGGGAATATTTGCTGTTGTTCCACGACATCCGCTTCCCACAATGCACGCTTCAGCAACTCCTGCACCAAGAGATCGATATCCCAACAGGATTCTTGCCACTGCAACACTTCTCCGACTATCTGCAAAGAGGCTACTACCCCTTTGCCGACGGCGACATCAACCAATACATACAGCAGGTGGTCAATGCCACGATAGAAACGGACATACCACAATATGCCGACCTATCCGTCGCCACGGCGAGAAAGCTCAAACGGCTATTGGCCATCATAGCCCAAAGCGCACCTTTCAAACCCAACATGACCCAAATAGGCGGTCAACTGGAAGTGTCGAGAAACAGCATCGCCGACCTCTGCGTCTATCTGGAGAAAGCAGGGCTCATCGGACAGCTACGCACCGCCACGGGAGGAATACAAGGGCTCGGGAAAGTGGACAAAATCTACCTCGACAACACACCACTCATCTATACCCTGGGACGCCAGGATGTAGAGATAGGCACGGTTCGCGAGACGTTCTTCTTCAACCAGACCCGATCTCTCTGTTCCGTCACCACATCCCCCGTCTCCGACTTCCTCATCGATGGAAAATACACCTTTGAGGTAGGAGGCAAAAAGAAGCGACAACGCCAGCTGCAGAGCATAGAAAACGGCTACGTCGTCAAGGACGACATCGAGACAGGCTACGGCAACATCATCCCTCTATGGATGTTTGGCATGCTCTACTGATCTTCTCCCTGTCCTGACATCTACCACGTTTCCTCCATGTACCCACCACGTATCGTCCTCCCTTCCAGCATATATCGACCTCATATTGTTTCCGTATTGTTTCCGTATTGTTTCCGCTTCCGGAAGCGAGAACGATAGGAGAACGATAGGAGAACGATACGGGATTGATACGGGATCGATACGGGATTGATACGAGAACGATACGAGAACGGTCTTTTCCGACTCCCAACCGAAGCTATTGATAAGAAATTTAACTTTTTCACCATCGTTTCTTTTGATTATATTTTACATTTCAATCACTCGTCGTTCCCAGCCGTTTATGCCAAGAAGCCTGGCTCACTATTTGCCCTGGCGCAGCCTCAATACAAAGATAACCTTCCGTCCAACCGAATGCAAGCTGATTAGTATGAATTAACGCACCATTAACTATTTCTTCGTATCCATTTAACAAAGCCCATCTCAGGCCAAAAACCTCCATTGCAGCCTTTCCTCATGCCCTTTCCCCAGTTTTATCCACCCAAAGATTGTTGTCTCTCATCGCTACCAGCAGCCAAGAGACACAGGTTCTGACTTGTCAAAATAGCGAACAAACAAAACTGTCAAGTTTGAAAATCATTTGTGACAAAGGCCACCGAGATCCAAGGATCGTTAGTCCTCTTAGCCCCAGTGGCCTTATCGTATTTTTTTAATTAATGAATGAAGAGGTCTGCCTTTACTTTGCCACAAACTTCTTGCCGTTTTGGATATAGATATTACCCTTTTGCGGACGCTCCA